>Ga0194039_1000315_pt1 | contig 30665 bp, 35 predicted proteins | sample JunL228m_MetaG_FD_148679 | JGI IMG/M metagenome (GOLD analysis project Ga0194039, IMG submission 148679) | Anoxic zone freshwater microbial communities from boreal shield lake in IISD Experimental Lakes Area, Ontario, Canada - Jun2016-L227-8m | ecosystem: Environmental > Aquatic > Freshwater >... | reverse complement strand
ATACTTATCTAAAAGTATTATTGGTTTGGGCTTGAAATAACAGCCACTGTTTTGCATAGTGCCTCACTCATAAAATATTGTTCTAATATTCTATCAGATGTGTAACCTATGTATCTCACCCAAGACACCCGCATACAAGCACCTTAACTGCGTAGGTTGATAAATGCGAATATATAGGTTAATATGTCTTGGAAATAATCTGTAAATTATAAGGTATCTACAAGAGTGTTCTTTCTTAAGTTTTTAATTGATTTTCTAAAGAAATATTATGCCTTGCTAATAGGCTTAGTCGTTGTTTCTATTTTATCTGCTATCACCTACCATGGTGATTTTTATATGATTTCAAAAATGTCAGAACGGGTTGCTGGAGGAAATTTCCATATATACGATAATTTATTCATAAATGGAATTGATTACGGGAAGTTTATTATGCCCCCTCTCATTTTCCTTGTCGACGGTGCTATTTTTTTCATTTTTAAACTTTTACACATTATTAATTTTGATTTTGGACTTGGCTTCCCTTCGTTTTGGGAATCATTTTTGCTAAAAAGTCGCTATATTCTGTTGTTTTTACTCTCCTATCCCCTGATTAAGCAGGCCGCTCTCTCCTACACAAAAAATGATAATAAATTGAGCAACAGAATAGCTAACCTTTGGATAACTAGCCCCCTACTATTGTTTTTGCCTTTTGCTCAAGGAAATAACGATATTATTCCTGTTTTTTTTACCTTAATTTTTCTGTTTTTTGCTTTTAAGAAAAAGTATTTGTGGGCAATGGTATTTTTAGGACTTACTGCCGCACTAAAAAATTATGCTTTATTCCTAATTCCTCCCATGGCAATCATTCTCTCCGACAGAGATATAAAAAAGACGCTTAAATATGGAATTATCGCGGGAGTTGCTTATCTTGCTCCTATTCTTTTTTACATAAAAGATATAAACCACTTTTTTACAGGTGGTGGAGAGGGCTTATATATCTTTAAAGCAGTTATCCCCTCACACATAAATTACATGATATTCCCTATCATATATATTTTACTTTTAACCTATTTAATATTTGATAAAAAGGCATCAGCCAAAACGAAAGAAGCCGATATTGTTTTTTATGGCTTTTTATTTATGTCGTTGTTCTACGCCATCTCTCATTTTTTCCCCCAGTGGTTTTTATGGATTTTGCCCTTTCTAATTTTCGCCATATATAACAAGCGGCATTTATTTTATATATATACTTCAATTGTTTTTGTTTTTTTATTTTCTTTAATTACAAGCTGGTCAAACAATCTAGATATAACTCTTTTTGGTCCAGTTTTGTCTTCTAGCGCAAATAATATACTATTCCCTCGCATGTCTGGATTAGTATCTCTGGCCTCAAGTGTTTTTGTCGGCCTCCTTCTAGCGTTTATTTATGTCTTATTTAAGGAACGATTGGTTGCTGATAAAATCCGCTCTTCAGAAAAGGTTACGGTTTTTTTAAACTTATTACCATTAATATTATATTTGGTATTCCTTAGTTTTTTAGTCTTTGTGAGTAGTATCAGTGAATCCCACGACCAGGAGTTACGAGACCAAGCACTAAGAGGAAACTACAAAACAATACAGTCTTTTAATGTTGGTGATATCAAGACGTCAGAGAGCTATGCAAATATTAATAAAACTGGGGACTCATATATACCTACTTCTGCTGACCCTTCCGTTGTTTTGTCTTTACCCAACACCATTAAGGAATCGAATTTATACGCGCTTATTGAGTTTGGGGGACATGGAGTCTCTTCTCCACAAGTTTATTGGGCTAATGATCAGAAAATCTTTTCTGAAGACAACTCGAGTCTTTCTCCCATTAATTTAGGGGGCAATACCTATCTCTTCCCTTTAAAAAAGACGTTTGCAGGTTTATCTCTAGGGAAAGAAGTTAATATAAAATATCTTCGAATAGACCCGTCTAATACAAAAAATAATTTTCTTTTAAACGGAGTTAGTATTATTAAGCTCTAGGGGCTTACCTTTCTAGTTCTTTCCTCAAAGAAGAATTCCATAATTCAAGGGGCATGTCGTTGTTCTTTGTCTTTGAGAGGCCTAGGAATGAATAGCTTGGTCTTGGGGCTATTTTTTTGTCCGGATACTGGGATAAGTATTCGTCAGTAGAAATCCCAACCACTTTTGTCTTTTTGCCGGCTATTTTAAATATTTCTTTAGCAAAATCAGCCCAAGAGATAATCGACCCATCTCCAGTCACATTATAAATGCCTGACTCCGGTTGTTTCTGAATAATATCATAAATAGCTTGGGCTAGATCTGGCGCGTAGGTTGGTCTGCCAAATTGATCATTGACGACCCTTATCTCATCCATTTTTTCTGATAAGGTAAGCATGGTTCGTACAAAGTTTTTGCCCTCACCATAAACCCATGAGGTTCTAACTACATAAGAATCTGGTAACTCTAGTGTGTATTTTTCTCCATCAAGCTTTGTCTTACCATAGACGCTCTGTGGATTAGTCTTATTTTCTTCTGTGTATGGTTCCTGTTTTGTGCCATCAAAGACATAGTCAGTACTGACGTATATCATCTGACATTTATGTTTATTACAAGCTTCGGCCAGGTTTTTCGTTCCCTCGGCGTTTACTTTCTGGGCTATGTCAGGGTTTTCCTCACAACCATCAACGTTAGTCATCGCCGCACCGTGTACAAGATGTGTAGGCTTGAAATCAGAAAATATTTTCTCAATTTGGTCAGGACTCGTAATATCCATATTGTCAGTATCGGTCAGAAGTATTTCCTCCTTGGCCAAAACGTCTTTTAGTGCTAGGCCAAGCTGACCGTTGCCACCGGTTATCAAAATTTTCGTCATAAATTCCTCAAATTTAGAATTCTAATTAATTTATTTTCAAGCTATTAAATTTTATCAAAAAATTGGAGATTTTAGAATAGAAATAAGCACAAAACAGAGACTGATAAAATTAAAGACGCATCAGTTCAACCATGATATACTTTTTTCAAAGTGTGTGCTTTGGGTGTTATATTTCTACTCTCTCAAAATCAGAATTGATTTCAAAAAAAAGGATTACTAATAATGAGCAACTTAATCGAAAATACTAACTGCCCCATTTGCGGGCCCTCCCCAACCAAAGAGACCGGTTGGGAATATACCTTTCAAAATATTAAGATGCCACTAGTAAAGTGCCAGAGTTGCCAACTTGTTCGATTAAACCCTAGGCCAAATTCTGATGGTCTAGCAAAACTGTATGATGATTCCTACTTTGACAGTGGTTGGGATTGCGGCTGTACCGGCAAGACATACGTTGAGGCGGGTGGTTATCTATTAAAGGTTTATGAAAACGTAATAGAGGAGATAAAACACTATAAAGCCAAAGGAGACTTGCTCGATATTGGCTGTGCTGGTGGATATTTCCTAAAAGTAGCACAAGAATCGGGATACACCGTAAAAGGAATTGAGCTTAACAAAAAAATGGTAGAACACGCCAGAAAAAGTCTAGGGCTTGACGTGACACATGGGCACTTTAAGCCTGGGTTATATAAACCAAATAGTTTTGATATTATACATCTGGGTGACGTGCTTGAACATGTACAGGATCCTATGGCTACAGTTCTTACTGCATTTCGAATTCTTAGACCAGGTGGGGTTTTGTTTATTTCAGCACCCTTGTCTTACGGAATGAGCGACCCCAAGGAAAAGCCTATGGCTATAAATATACCTCCGTATCATATTTTTGAATTCACCCCAACAACACTGTCACACTTAGTTAAAAAGGCTGGCTTTAAACTTGTGGGTTACCACCTCGCACCTCTAGATGGAACGGGGTCATTTATTAAAACTGGACTACTTAAAGCCTCTAAATATATCCCCCGTCTAGCCAAGAGGGCTGAGCGTATAGACCTAGTCGCAATCGCAAATAAATAATTAAAGTTATAATATTAAGCTACTCTTTGCTGTTTTAATATTTTACTTTGGTCTTTAATTGAAGGCATAAGGCTTTAGGTTTTTCAAAAAAGGGTGTCCTTTATCTTTATCAGAGATGATTGCTTCGCCCAGCGGTATTGGCCATTTTATTGCGAGGTCTGGGTCTGCAAGATTCACTAATGTATATTTAGCTTCAGGTGACCAGTGCTTGTTCACGTGATAAGTATAGAGAACGTCGTCAGCGAGTGTTTGAAAAGAGTTCCCACAGCCTTGCGGAACAAAGATTGCCTTACTCGTATCCATCTCAAAAGTCACCTTTTCTCCGAATGTTTGCCCCTTCCGTAAGTCAACTATTGCTACAAATATTTTCCCGCTTTGTATAGATATAAATTTATCCCAAGGCTCGGCATGGATCCCTCTCGTCACACCTTTGAATTTATTGGCCGACACACTCAGCTGGACGGGATTAAACTCTTTTGGAAAACCCTTGCCTACCAACTTTTCCTTTTGAAAACTTTCCTTAAACCAACCCCTTTCGTCGCCATTTAAGACAAGGTCGATAAACAACAAGCCTGGAATATTAGTTTTGTTTACCTGAATCTCTCTATTTTCGTATAATGATGGGTCGTAGTTGTCGAATCCCATTATTGTCCCTGAGCTTTATATTTTGCCTCTACCTGGGCCTTCAGTGGCTCCCACCACCATTGATTATCTCGATACCAATCGATGGTATTGGCCAAGCCTTCTTCAAAGTTTGTGAAAGTCGGCTTCCAGCCCAACTCTTTTTGAAGCTTAGATGAATCTATCGCATATCTCATATCGTGACCTGGACGATCTTTGACATGGTCTAACCAAGTGCTGTCTTTGCCCATCATTTTTAATATAAGGTTAAATACTTCTACGTTGGATTTTTCACCATTTGCACCGATCAGATAGGTTTCGCCGATTTTACCCTTTTCGAGAATAGTATGAACGGCTGAGTTGTGATCATCGACGTGAATCCAGTCGCGAACGTTTTCGCCTAGTCCATAGAGTTTGAGTTTTTGGCCTGAGAGTAGGTTCGTGATCTGACGCGGGATCATTTTTTCGATATGTTGATATGGGCCGTAATTGTTGGAGCAGTTACTGATCGTCGCCTTAACCCCGAAGCTTCTAACCCAAGCTCTTACAAGCATGTCTGAGCTAGCCTTGGCACTCGAATACGGGCTAGATGGATTATAGGGGGTATTTTCGGTAAATTTGTTTGGATCGTCTAGCTCGAGATCCCCATAAACCTCATCCGTAGAGATATGATGGACTCTCTTGTCATATTTGCGGACAGCCTGCAAGATTGTGTACGTTCCGATAATATTGGTATTGATAAATGGCCACTGGTCGAGCAAGGAATTGTCGTTATGAGACTCTGCTGCAAAATGAACTACGACATCGTTTTCTGACACCAGCTTGTCAACAAGTTCGCTATCGGTGATATCCCCTTCGACAAAGGTTATTTTATCCATGGCTGGTTTTAAATTATCTTTGCTCCCAGCATAGGTTAGGGCATCGAGAACAGTAATCTTGTAATCTGGTTTGTTTTTTAAAGTGTAGTGGACAAAGTTGGCACCAATAAAACCAGCGCCACCTGTAACAAGGATTTTACTCATAATATTTACTCCTAAAATTAAATTACTAATTTCTAATGTCTAATATCTAACTAATTACTCAATGTTGAATTTCTAATCTTGTGTTCAACCCGTCATTCTGGTTTAGCCAGAATCGTCTTGCCCTATGATCATTATACTTTATTCTTATTCTCCTGTTATTTCTTTATATAAATCTTTGAATGTCGGATTATTTATTTTTATTAATTTAATTTTATCGCTTCTATTCATGTCTTTAATTTGTTTCTCTCGCACAATTGCTCCTAGTGCAGATTCAGAAGTTTCAAAATAAACTAACTTGTGTATATGATATTTCTTTGTAAAGCCTTCCGTCACTTCATTTTTATGCTGAAAAACTCTTTTTACTAGATCGTTGGTCATCCCTGTGTATAGGGTTGGTCTTTCGTTTGCCATAATATAAGTGAAAAACTGTTTATTCATTTACTTTTGATTCTGGTCAAGCCAGAATGACGAAATCATGTTGGTTTGCTTTAATTCATCATTAGAAATTCTAAGTTAGTCATTTTGTTTTTAATCTGTCATTTCCTTGGCTTTGGCTTGCATTATTTGTGAGGCTCGCAAAAGACTATCGAACGAGCCAGCATCTTCCCACATTCCCTCTATGATACCCACCTTCAACTCACCTTTTTTTAGATAGACATTGTTTAGGTCAGTTATCTCTATCTCTCCTCGTGGAGATGGCTTGAGGTTCTTGGCAATCTCTATAACTCGATTATCATAGACATACATCCCCACAGAGGCAAAATTACTTTTGGGTTTTTCTGGCTTTTCTTCGATCGAAATAACTTTATGGTTTTTGTCAAACTCTACCACTCCAAAAGCGCTTGCGTTTGGCACTTCTTTGACAAAGCCCAATGCTCCAGACTTAAACTGGCTAATATCTTTAGAAAAGTCATGGTCGAGAATATTGTCTCCTAATATCATTGCCACGGTGTCCTTGCCTATAAAGTTTTCACCAACGATAAAGGCATCGGCTAAACCACGCGGTTCCTCTTGGATTTCATAGTTGAATCTTGCTCCAAACTGACGTCCTGAGCCCAGTAGGTTCAAAAAGTGCCCGGCATAGTCTGGTGCAATGATAATTAATATGTCTTTGATCCCCGCATTTAGAAGAGTTTCCAGCGGATAATAGATCATCGGCTTGTTGTAAACTGGTAAAAGTTGCTTCGAAGTAATCTTGGTCAGTGGTCTGAGGCGCGTGGCCTTCCCTCCCGCTAGAATGATACCTTTCATAAAACTCCTTTTTTAGAGAATTTCTTTCAAATATTTACCAAATTCCTCACTTAAATCATTGTGTTTTAGTCCGTACCAAGCCATGGCTTGGAGGTAGCCTAGCTTATCGCCCGTATCAAAGTCTGACCCTTCGAGAATTTTGCCATAAGCCCCCTCGGATTTTATTATTTGGCGAATAGCATCTGTTATTTGTATTTCTCCACCTATTCCCGGCTTGGTCTTCTCTAAAAGTTCAAAAATTGTAGGTGTCAATATATAGCGTCCGAATATATATAGATTAGATGGCGCCTCATCGGTAGTCGGCTTCTCTATCACGTCATTAAGCTTAAAAGTATCACCTTTTTCTGCTGGGTCGGCAATACCATATGATGAAACCTTATCCATAGTAGTTTCCTTGACGCCTATGACTGATTTCTCTTTCTGTTCGTAAGCATCAATAACTTGTTTTGTGTACGGTACCTCGCTTTCAACCAGCATGTCGGGCAGAATCAGGGCGAATGGCTCGTCCCCAACAAGGTCTTTGGCTCTCAAAACAGCGTGCCCCGAACCAAGTGGCTCTTTTTGTCTGATATAAACAATATTTGCTAGGTTTGAAATTTTTTCTATCTCTTTCAGTAACTCATGCTTGCCTGTCTTGCGAAGCTGATCTTCGAGCTCATATGAATGGTCAAAATAATTTTCGATCGCTCCCTTGCCTCGCCCAGTAATAAAAATAATGTCCTCGATGCCAGAATTTATCGCCTCTTCGACCACATAGTGGATGACGGGCTTGTCAATAATAGGAAGCATTTCTTTGGGGATTGCCTTTGTCGCTGGCAAAAATCTAGTGCCAAAGCCAGCGGCCGGAATAACGGCTTTACGAACTTTTTTCATCAGTTGATTTCCTCGGTCTAATGATTAAAATACGATGTTCGGAGGTTCCTTTTGATTCACTAATCAAACTCTCTTTGGCCACCAGGGTGTGGGCGAGGCGTCTCTCGTAGGCGTTGAAGCCCTCGAGTTCCTCGGGAAAACCACTCGACTGAACTTTTTCGATCGCTCCCATGACCATCCCCGTTACTTTTTTGTCTTTTTCTTTTAGGTAGCCGTTAATATCGACTCGGAAGTTTATATCTTGATCGATTTGTTTGTGGATCATAAGGCCCAAAACATAGGCAAAGGCCGAAAGGCTCTCACCATGATAGCCGATCAGGAGTGCTCCATCAGAGCCGCTAAGTTCTATTTTGACCCCACTTAGATCAGCGCTAACCGCACAGGTCATTTTAAACCCTAAAAAACTAGTCATTTTCTCGACAATCTCTTGGATTTGGTTTAAAGAAGCTTTGGTGACGGTCACTTTTTCTCCTTTTTCTTCGCTTTCTTTTCCTCTTTGACGACCACTACTGGTAGAGGTTCTTCGAGTTTCTCAATGTCTCGGTGCATGATTAGATACTGTTGGAGAATCATCATTAAGGTCTGGACTATCCAATATAGAGGTAAGGCGGCGGGGAAGGAGAGACCAATGATAAAAGTCATAACCGGAAAAAGATACAAAGTCTGGTTCATAATCTTTTGCGATTGATCCAGGTTGTGTTTGGGCATAATCATTTTTGACTGGATTAGCTGAGTCCCGGCGGCAATTAGAGCTAATATCCAGCTAGGTTTGGTCAAATTCACCAAGCCAAACAAATCGGTTGAGAAGGGTTGACTTAGGGCCTCTTTGACAAAGGGCAGGTCTCGTAGCCATGGATAGATATCTTTCCATAATCCCGCGGCATGGTTGGTAACGTCGATATAGGCGGCGGTACCAAAGGGTCGTATCGCATAAAAAAGGGCAAAAAGGAGTGGTAATTGAATTAATGATGGCAGACAAGAGGAAAAGGGGTTAACTTCTTTCTCTTTATAAAGCTCCTGGAGCATCTTCTGCATTTTGGCGGGATCGTTTTTGTATTTGGCCTGGATCGCCTTGATCTCTGGCTGGATTTTGTTCAAAGCTTTCTGGTTTCGAAGGGTTTGAGATTGTAGTGGCCAAACAACTAACCGCACCACAATTGTTAGCAAGATGATAGCGACACCAAAATCGTGTCCTGGAATAGCGCTATAGAAGAAAACGAGGAGATTTATCTCCGGCTGTACAAATATCGTCCACAGTAAATGCATATATATCCTTATGTTATTTTCAGCGCTTATTGTACCTTGATTTTGGCCAATAAGTAAAGCCTCCGAGAGAGTGTCTCTCCCTCTGACTGGACAAGGCCCGACCTATCGTAATCGCAGAGGTTACGATAGGTTTGGCTGCCCATTGCTGGAGATAAAGTAAATCTACTTGGGTTGAGTTATAATATTTTGTGTTATGAGAAAATTTATTGAAAACCTAAAATTAAGTAAAATAATATTAGTTACCTTGCTATTTTTCCCCTTCTTGGGTTCATTTATACTGTTATTTCGAAGAATTGCGAACAATCTCGGCTTATACCTAGTGCCCCTAATCTTTGTCAGCATGTTTTTTTCTTTGTTATTTTTGGTTGTTTATAAAGCAAATTACTTCAAAAGAATATTTCAATATAAAAAGAGAAGGCTCCTAATAAATATTCTTACGGGTGTTTTCCTTTTTATTGTGGCCTTTGTTTTTAGACTATATTTGATCAAGATATTTCCATCACCGCCAGCTTCTGATTCTTTTTTAGCTTTCGAAATTGCAAAAAAGTGGGTCGACGGACCATCGTCATCCTATCAACACTTTTTCTTTCAACACTGGGGCATATATGCACTAGCCCTATCGAAGGGTTTTTTGCTGTTTGGAAAATCCCTTTTGGTCGCAAAAACTATCTCAGTCTTGGCTGGCTCTTTATCCGCCGTAATAATATATGCTGCCGTTCTAAAATCAACTAAAAAATATGGGCTCGCGCTTATCAGTGGACTTCTTCTGGCAATGTGGCCATCATTTGCTCTGTATTCAAACTTTCTCAGTGGTGAGCATTGTTTTATTCTTTTTTTCTCTCTTTCCCTTCTTTCGCTGGCATATACAATCAGTTATTTAAAAGACGGGAAGAAGAATAATTTTTATTTGTGGGTAGTCATATTTTCTATTTCTCTAGCTATCGGAAATGTATTCAAAGAAATGACGATTATCACCATTCCCGCCTCAATCCTAGTTTTTAATTGGCTTCTTTCAGAAAAGACTCTCTCCCCGGCGAAATTCAAACAAAGATTAGCCACGAAAATGGGTGTCTTTTTTGTGATCATATTCTGTTCTTTTTTTGTAACCAGCTTAAGCAACCTTGCTGTGTCATACTATGCGAAAGGTCCGATAAACAAACATAAAACTGGTTTTTTTATAGCCACTGGCCTAAACCTTGAAAATGCTGGTCGATATAATAGCAAAATAGCTGATGAGTATACGGCTCCACTTCTTAATGCTCTGGATAAAGGGTATCTGTCAGACAAAGTGTACAAAGTTTCAAATGATGCCATGATGAATAAGGCACTACAAAATGCATCAATCGAGATTAAATCTCTGCCAAAGCTCTTCCTTCAGAAGTTTAATACAGTTTGGTCAAACGAAAGTGAAATCAATAATTGGAATTATGATAATTACACCCTAACCAAAAGTTCGCCCGATAAAGAAAGTTTAAGGTCATATATGGCCAGGCTAGAAACTTTTAATCGATATAGTAATGTCTTCTTATTCTTCATTGTGCTGCTCTCAATGCTAGGGACTGTAGAAATTCTAAGATCGAGTAAGGACCTACTTACGCCGACAATATATTTCTCAACACTGACAATTATTGGCTTTTCTTGTGCCTTGCTGATCATAGAGGTCTTGACCCGTTATCGAAGTGTTCTCTACCCTGCCATCGCCATCATGGCAACCTATGGATTCATGGCATTGCAAAAGCGCGGTAAGCTTTTAAGCAAGAACAAATTAGGATAAGCCTTGACCATGTTAGAGATAAAAGTTGAGGGCACTACCTCCCGAGAGAAAATCATCAATATTGTAAAGAAGTTGGTAGTAACATGAGCGCCATCCACAACAACCTCACCGCTGGGAGATGGTTTGAGCTTTCCCTCTGTGAGCAAATGGGTATTATTGGCACAGAGATTGGCCGAGTAATCCGAGCGAAAAAAGCAAACAATGAACCCGCTCTTGCAAATGCCGTCGATAGAACATTAGACCTTTTCGACCTGACAATTTCAGATCCACACAGGCTAGGCCAGCTAAAAGAAATTGTCCGGGCAAGAGAGATTTTTACAGACTCCTTATCAAAAAACCCTGCCTATGGCTCAACCCTGGAAGATATCGATAAATATTTTCTGAGCTTTGCGCGTGCTGCCAGGATAAATACTTAGCTAGGCACCACTATCTTGTCAGGCCCCCTCTCAATAATAGTTTAGAAGCAAAAACAGGAGCCTTAAGCTCTGTTTGTACGTACTGGATCGCTTTGTGGCACGAGTTTAGAACTATAGATGGATAGTAATGTATAACTTTGGTCTATCTATGTATAAGTAATTGACAAATTGTACAAGTATTGTTAATATATTTATACAATGAAAAATAAAAGACTTCTATCAATAGGTGAAGCAGCAAAATATCTCGGGATATCAGCAATGACTCTACGCCGCTGGGATGAATCAGGAAAGCTTAAGGCATTAAAAAGCCCTGGTGGTTGGAGATATTACGAAAGAGAAATGCTGGAGCTTTTTCGGGAGGACTTATTTGGAGTTTGTAGGGCTTGGGCAGGAAGCCCCGTTGCTCCGAATATACCTAATAATTATTATGCGAGCACTCAAGATCGTTTTCGAGCAAGACTTGACGAGATGGCATTGTTAATAAGCAAGGACAGTAGACTAAGCGATATTGAATCTTTGTTGCCAGCGATAGTAGGTGAAATTGGGAATAATTCCTTTGATCATAACCTTGGTAATTGGCCAGATGTGCCTGGCATATTTTTTGCTTATGATGTTAACAAAAGAATTATCGTTTTAGCTGATCGGGGCGTTGGCATAAGAGAAACTCTATCTAGGGTAAGGCTTTTAAAAGATGACTTCTCTGCTTTGTCGGTCGCTGTGACTGAGTTTGTTTCTGGGAGAGCACCAGAGAATCGGGGGAATGGACTAAAGTTTGTTATGAGCATTGCACAAGAATATCCTATCGGAATAAGTTTGCAATCAGGCATAGCCATTGCGATAATAGAAAGAGAAAAGGAACTGTTAGAAATCTCAATGGCAGAGAGTAACATAAGAGGTACATTAGCAAAGATTGAGTATTAAGATGAGAATAGAATTAAAAAAATTTGGTGAGGTATTAACCTCAAGACCTGCTGGTAAGGAAGCAATTGCGGCTATAAGGCCTTCCCTAGATCTTAATGCTAACAAGATTGAAATAGACTTTGCTGGTGTATTGTCTTTATCCCCATCTTGGGCGGATGAATTTTTTAGAGTGTTAGAGGAAATATACGGTGATAAGGTAATATACTTACCAAGCGACAATCCTTCAGTGCGGGCAACATTAAAAATACTAGTGGTAGAAAAAAACAGCAAGTAACAAAAATAGCACATTAGGACATGTTTAGAACCTTAGGCCGAAATCAGATAGCTGAAAAATTTGACAAATTTAACCGGGTAATAAACATTAATGTTTCTTTTGCAATTTAATAATTCGGGCTTATTTCAATAGATCATCAAGTTCGCATGTAAGTAGGGCGGACTTATTCAGGACGATTTGTTCTTTTTGGTTCAAATTAGTGGTAGTCATTCGAATAATTTTGGTAGTTATATTATTCCCGAGTATAACCTGGCTAGTTTTTGCAAAATATGACTCTGTCTTCTTGTAAAATAATGAGGCAAACTGCTTTATTTTATCGCCCGTCTGATCTTTTATGCTTTCTTCTATCAGTCCAACCACCTGGTCATCTATTTTAGACGGAAAGTCTTCGTCTTGGCCGTCAAGCCAATACTCACTGATAGTATAAATAATTCGGACTATCTTTCCTGTCTCGGTCCCGTATGAATACACAAAAGAAACATTGTCCGTGCCAAAATCCTGCTGAATTTTTAGATTCTCTAGTCTCGTTACGGTATTAATCTCATATCCATCAAGAAGGGACAAATAACTTTCTCGCCAATTTTTAAGCCAATTTTTTATATACCCGTGGTCAACAAACAGGTTTGTAAGATCCTGTTCTAGATTTTCGTCACTCACCTTGTTCATCTGAATGGTAAGCTTATCAAAAAGCGTGCGTGGGTCTTTTAGGTCAATTCCTTTTGCCATAAGATAATCAAAGTCGGGAACAGCCTTTTTCCCCATATACCAAAGTAGATCATAAATATCACGGCCTTTTTCTTCATAAATAACCTTTCCCACGCCACGGCTTCCGCGCAGGAAAATAGCTGCGAGCTTGCTGGCCATTAGCGTACCCATATTGTAGGTGATAATAACAAACGACAGCTGGTCGTGATTTATGGGTCTGCGCTCAGTCACTACGTTTGGAGCGACGAAATGGTTGAGATCAATCTTGACATGTATTTGTTTTGAATGCTGCTCAAGCTTTAATTCATCATCTATCTTAAATCTTAAGAGCAAGCCTCTTCCGGTGGTTATTTTAATTGTGAGAAAGCCGGCGCTGGCCCCATAAGTATTCATAAAATAATCTTCAGTTTTCTTTTTTAGGACCTCTAAATATTTATCTGTTACTTCGTGTGGGACCTCAAAATCCAAGTCAACTGACATGCGATCAAGACCATGAATAATGCGAAGTGAAGAACCGCCGTACATAATCCAATTATTGTATTCTGGCTTATGATAAATAAAGTTAAGAACGTAAAACTGCAATTCCTCTTTAAGTGAATTACGGGCTGTTTCTGCGTTAACCTCACCATAAGCAGTGATCTCTTCTAACTTTCTCTTTAAAATTGCCGTGATCTGCTTACTCATGATAGTAACTCTCAATTATTTTATAAAAATTGACCTGTTCACTTTTGTCCATTTCGTCTATATCTATTCTTAATTCCTCTACAGTCCTTTTGATGTCTTCAGCTTTTAGAACCCTAAACTGACGGGACCTGAAATATAACAAATCAAATAATGCCTTTGATGGTGATGCAATAAAAAAATCAAACCCCTCTTTTTTTAGGGAGAATCCAGAAAAAAGGTCATTAGTTATAGACTGATATGTAAAATTGGCAGCTTTTGTCTGATAGTTTCTCGTTACCTTGGGCGTGACTGAAGTGTAAGAGTGAATAGCTTCCGTAGTGAGCCCATAGTACTGGAGGGCTGTCCACGAACTGACGTATGAAGGCTTTCTAGTTATATTGGCAAGATAAAATAAATACGATATGTCTCCCCGGTTTTTGTAGAAGAAGTCTGCTGAAATATATAGTCCATTTTTTAGCCGGTATATTTCTTTGTATTTCAAGAAGCGGCTAATATAGGTGTTAACGGTTGAGTCTTTTATCCCTAACTGGATACCAAGCTGATAAACGGTGTTTTTGTCAAAGTGGGGTAAACTTTTTAATTGTTCTAGTAGGTTATTTTTACTTTTCATAATTATGACTAAAGTGTACCATTGCTGAAACGCTAAGTCAAGCGCTTAATCTCCTTGGAGTATTGTATTTATTACTTTGTGTTTATTAACTTATGCGTCGAGCTTCTCTTAGTTTGGTTAGACCAATTAAGACGTATAGAAAATATATACCAAATACAACTTAATACTAACCTGGGCTTTGTAAGAGATCCAGAACGGGTTAAAAGGCAAGGATATATTGTGGCTGAGTTTATTGATTTGATGGAAGAATATCTTTGTATTTCTAATCATTAATTTAACCTCTCCTGATTACTTGTACACCTCTTTGCGGTGTTGAATATGGAGAATAACGATATTTTCACCCTCAATGTCAAATAATATTCTATAGTTACCAACTCGATATCGATATTGAGCATCTGCTGACTTAGTTAATGGCGCAGCAAAATGAAGTGGGTCAGCCTGCATAATAAACCAATCTAATTTAGATTTAAGCCTTTTCCGAATCGGTTTGGCTAGTTTTTGTATTTCTTTGACGGCCGGTTTTTTGTATAGAAGGCTATATGGCACTATAAATCCCCAAATATGTCCTCGTGACTAAAATATTCATTACTTTTACGTGCTTCCTTGATTGTCTCCAAATACTCAGGATTACTCGCAGCTAGGAGGTCTTCTAAGTTATCCAAGTCTATAATGGCGCGCTCTTTTTTACCTCGGCGGGTCACTATTAAAACCTCGTCCGGGTTAACGGCATCAAGAGCCTCTGCTAGATTGTTTCTTAAGGTTGAGACAGTAATGGTTTTAGTGCTCATACTCTCCTCTCATTATTAATAATCATTACGTTACTAGCGTACATCTTATTAGTACGCTTGTCTAGTACAAAAACAAACAATGAACCCGCTCTTGCAAATGCCGTCGATCAAACCTTAAACCTCTTCGCCCTGACTATTTCGGGGTTTAAAAGAAAAAACCAATTAAAAGAGCTTGTTCGAGCAAGAGAGATTTTTACGGACGGATTATCCAAAGACCCTGTCTATGATACGTCCCTAGAAGATATCGATAAATATTTTCTGAGCTTTGCGCGTGCTGCTAGGATAAATACTTAGTAGAACTTACAATCTCGTAAACCAAAAAGGTAAATCTCACCTTGACAACAATATCTAATATATATACAATAGATTATATGAAAACCGCAATCATCAATTTCAAGACAGACGAAATAACTAAGACTAAGGCGCAGAACGTGGCTAGGACCTTAGGCATTCCCCTTAGTAACCTACTTAATGCCTACCTTTATGAGTTAGCCAATACTGGTAGTGTCCACTTTACAACCACTGAACCAATGACCGAAAAGATGGAGAAAGTCATAGCTCAGGCAGAGCTAGATATAGCGGCAGGGAAACTAAGCGGTTCATTCAAAACCCTTGAAGAAATGTTAGACCACTTAGATAGTCTTTGATGAATATTCAAACTACTAAAACATTTGATAAACAATACTCCAAACTTAATTTAAAAATTAAAAAAAAGTTTAAAAATCGTCTTGAACTATTCTGCACAAAGCCCTTTGATGTTTCATTAAAAAACCACGCCTTAAAGGGTCACTATTTAGGTTACAGAAGCATCGATATCGACGGTGATGTCCGTGCATTATATACAGTAAAAGGCAATATAGTAATCATTTTTGGCTTTATTGGGACGCACAGTCAATTATATTAAATATATTATCGAATACCTCACTTAGATTTACTTAATATCTTACCCTGCGTGGTGCCTTCGGTTCTAAAACTCAAGCCCAACTCTAAGGCCTAGACGTGCGAACCATTTTGTGTTAATATTTGACAGCTATGAAAAGAACATTCCAACCCAAAAAGAAACATACTAATAAAGTTCACGGTTTTTTGAAAAAAATGTCTACCAAAGACGGCCGTAACGTTTTGAAAAATCGCCGCCTTAAGGGCCGTGCTCGTTTGACGCCTTCGAAAAGACATGCTTAAAAAGCAACAAAGAGTTACAAACGGTAAGGATTTCCAGAATATATACAGACGCGGTCGACATCTTTCGAGCGCGTTTTTTGGAGTAAATTATCTCCGTAATAACTTTGGCTTTAGCAGGCTCGGGGTTGTTGTTAGTAAAAAAACCGCGCGCAAGGCGACCGATCGAAATCTATATAAGAGACGTGTCAGAGAAATATTAAGACTAAACTATACTAAAATCACCCCCAATCTAGATATAATTATCACACTTAAAGGTAGTGTCAGAGAGGCTGACTTTAAAAAGCTCGAGGTTGAGCTGTTGGATATATTAAAAAAGTTGAGATAGATGTTAAAAAAAATTGCCCTTGCTATGATTCGGTGGTATCAAAAAACTCTTTCTTTTGACCACAGCCCTAGAAAAGTTTACTTCCCTTATGGGTATTGTCGGTTCACACCATCGTGCTCGCAATATACTTATGAAGCGATTGATCGATATGGTGTCCTAATTGGAAGCGTGATTGGCTTCTGGAGAATCTTGCGCTGTAATCCCTGTAGCCACGGGGGCAAAGACCCCATCCCTAAAACTCTTCGTTTCTGGGATAAATTTAAAAAGAAGAGCAAAACAACAGTTGAATAAATTAACTGTTTTCTGACCTCAAGCCCTTCCGATTTATACTTACTTGCCCGAACTCGTGGAGGCGGGTAAACTTTCTACTTAACTCTCTCTGTGGGTAAGATAATCTACTTGTGGAAAACTTCTTAAGCAGTTATAATTTTATCAAAGATTAGTTCTTTCTAAGTAATAAAAAAGAGGGTAAGCCCCTCTATTTTACTCTAAAGAGATAAATTCTTGAGGTGGGAATGGATAAAGAACAACTATGGAACGCCGTTTTGGGCGAGCTAGAAGTTAGTCTCTCTAAAGCTAACTTTACAACCTGGTTTAAAAATACCAGCATTGTTTCTATCGATGGAGAAAAGATTGTCGTCGGTGTCCCAAATGTATTTACCAAAGAATGGCTCGAGAAAAAATATAATGCCGATATCTTTGATTCCCTCCGACACAATCTGCCCGAAGTTAGAAAGGTTGAATATAGGGTCGGATCGATCAAAAACCTCGAGAAAGAACTCTCCGAAAAAGAAAACCTCAAAAAAATAGAAGAAGAGGTCAAGGAGGAAGAAGTCAAAGAAGAAGTTCAGGTCGCATCGGGTGACCTCAACCCTAAATATACTTTTGATAATTTTATTGTTGGTAACTCAAACAAACTAGCCTTTGCCGCCTGCCAAAGTGTGGCAACCGACCTGGGGAGTAAATATAATCCCCTTTTTATCTATGGTGGGGTTGGTCTTGGTAAGACTCATTTGATGCAAGCCGTCGGTCTGTCTATTCAAAAACGAGACAAAAAGAAAAAGATTGTCTATGTCACGAGCGAAAAGTTTACAAATGATTTTATCTCTTCTATCTCAGAAAAAAGAACAACTGCCTTCAAGGATAAATACCGCAAAACTGATGTTTTGATGGTGGATGATATGCAGTTTCTGGCCGGCAAAGAACAGACTCAAGAAGAGTTTTTCCACACCTTCAACGCCCTCCATCAAGCGAACAAACAAATTATCCTCGCAAGCGACCGACCACCAAAGGCAATCCCTACCCTCGAGGAAAGATTACGCTCTCGTTTTGAATGGGGTTTGATTGTCGATATCCAACATCCTGACCTAGAAACAAGGATTGCTATTGTTCAACGAAAAGCTCAGGCTCGTGGCTATGTTGTCCCACTTGATGTTTGTGACTTTATCGCCCGATCGGTCCAACACAACATCCGCGAACTAGAGGGCGCCCTAAATAGAATCTTGGCTTATTGTGAACTAAATGATAGTCAGCCGTCACTAGATGTGACAAAAAACGTTTTAAATACTCTCATAAATAGTCCCCGAAGGAAGAATTTCACGGCTAGACATGTTATCGAAAAAGTAGCTGATTTTTACGATATTTCTATGTCAGAAGTCTTGGGACCCAAAAGAGATAAAGAGATCGTCCTGCCACGACAAATAGCCATGTATCTACTCCGTGAAGAACTTCATCTCTCTTTCCCAAAGATAGCCCAGGAGCTAGGGAAAAAAGATCACACCACCGCCATTCATTCCTGTGATAAGATTGAAAAAGAACTGGAGTTTAATGAACCCCTACGCCATGAGTTAAGCCTTATCCGTGAAAGGATATATGGATAGCTGTGGATAAACCAGTCGATAAAAGAGTGGTTGAGGAGATGGTGTAGAGTTCATAAGAAAGTAGTCAGAAGGTCCCTTTTACAAGTTATCCGATAGTTTACAAGGCGTATTACACCAACTTATAAGGTGACTTATCCCAGTAAAACCGTTAAAATTAAGATAGATTTCAGGCCAATCCACAGTATCCACACCCCTTATTACAATGATTACTATTAAATTAATATATATTATTTAGAAGAGAAAGTGGGGACAAGATGAAAGCACAAATTCTAAAAGAAAATTTAGCCAAAGCTCTGTCAGTCGCAGGTAGAGTCGTTAGTACTAGAGGGAGTCTAGAGATATTAAGTCATGTCTTACTTTCAACCGAGAAGGGTAGATTACGAGTCTCTGCTACAAACTTAGAGATAGGAATAAACTATTGGGTTGGAGGAAAGATTGAAAAAGAAGGCGATATCACTATTCCAGCTCGCCTTTTTATCGATGTGGTCAACTCCATCTCATCAGAAAAAATCGACTTAAGTGTCGAAGATCTGAATGTCAGAGTAAAATCAGAGAACGACAACCTGGTTATTAAAGGTATTTCTGCAGAAGAGTTTCCTGTTATTCCTACAATCCAAGGAACACCGAGCTTTACGATCAAGGCCAGTATTTTAAAAGACGCCTTAAATCTGGTAAATTTTGCCGCGGCTATAGAGGAGTCCCGACCAGTTCTATCTGGGATATATTTTAATCTAGATGGTGATAAATTAACGATCGCTGCCACCGATAGCTATCGTTTGGCTGAATATGTCTTGAAGTTAGAGAAAAAGGCAGAGCAAAAGATCGAAATAATAGTTCCAGCCAGAACGATGATCGAACTCTCTCGAGTTATTGCAGATCTAGATGAAGAGATTAAAGTATTTATAAACGATAATCAGATTCTTTTCTCGGCCAAAGACATTGAATTTACTTCTCGTCTCATTGAAGGCCAATTTCCTGACTACAAGCAGATTATCCCAAAGGATAATGAAACAAAAGCGGTTCTACAGTCGAGTGAATTTACTAATGCCCTAAAAGTGGCCAGCCTTTTCGCTAGAGAAAGCGCCAATAGTATAAATTTAGTGGTCAAACCAAAAGGCGAAGTCGAAATTAAAGCGATTTCAGCCCAAATTGGTGAGAGTGATACGGTTATAAAGGCAGACGTAGAAGGAAAAGAAGGAGAGATCACCTTTAATAGTAAATATCTACTCGACGTCCTAAATAGTCTAAAAGTGAAAGCAGTTACGCTAGAAATATCAGGAAAGCTAAGCCCAGGTGTGATCCGGGTAGAAAATGGCCCTGAGTATGTCTATATTATTATGCCGCTAAGGTCGTAAGAGATAAGTTGTAACTTTATAAAATTGATAACTTTATAACTTATTCCATGCAAATAAAAACCCTAAAACTAGAAAACTGGAGGAATCACCATTCTTTTGAGTTTAGTTTTGACAATATTACTATTTTGGTTGGACCAAATGCCTGCGGAAAGACGAACTTTCTAGAAGCGATCTATTATCTGGCTTGCGGCAAATCATTCCGGGCCAAAGATCTAAATCTAATTGCCTGGGATAAGGACTACTTTAGGATTTTAGGAGAAGTCGAAAAGGAAGATTTGAAAGAAGAAATACTGGTTGTGGTTGAAAATCATGGCCGTGCCACTAAAACGGTTAAGATAAAAGGACAGAAAAAGCCCTCCAGCCATCTTCTGGGGCACCTTAACTGCGTTTTGTTTACACCGGAGGAGATAGACCTCATTTCGACATTGCCGGAGGCGAGACGACGTTATTTGAACCTTATTATTAGTCAGACCAACCGCGAATATGCTTATCAGCTAACCCATTACAAGAGATCTCTCGAGCAGAGAAACAGCTTATTAAGGAGGATCGGACATAATCTCGCAAGTGAGAATGAGCTTGAGGTTTGGGACGGAAAGTTAGCCGAATATGGAAGTTATCTGATCGAAAAGAGAGCCCAATATGTGGATGAAATTAATAAAACTATCGCAATCCATTATTGTAATCTATCAGGGAAGAAAGAAACCTTGACCTTAAAATACCAACCATCAATTACAAATAAAGGTGGCTGGGCAGAGATGATCTCAAGACTAACCCAAAATAGGAACCAAGATATCTGCTCTGGAGTGACGACCATCGGTCCACACCGAGATGATCTCAGCTTCTATCTAAATAAGCGCGACATCAATGACTTTGCCTCACGAGGAGAGTTTAGGACGGTGATTTTGGCCCTAAAGTTAGCAGAAATTGATTATTTAGAAAAAATAACACACGAAAAGCCAGTCCTACTGCTGGATGATGTTTTTAGTGAGTTAGATGAGTCGAGACGGGATATGTTATCTCAAATATTTAAAAATCAGCAAACAATTGTGACGACGACAGACTTGGACCACGTCAGTAAAAATATAATTAAAGAATCAAAGGTGGTCAAAATTTAATGGGTAATCTAGGTGGGACATTTGATAAGAGGATAAAACAGCTTGGTTTAAAAAAACAAGTTGATGCTTCGATGATTGTGGCTGAGGCACAGAGTTTGATTAAAACTAAGCTTGGCCAAAGAGGCGAGGAAAATTTAAAAGCCATTTCATTTAGAAAGGGAGTTTTAAAAGTAGCGGCCTCAAATAACGTTTGGGCGGCCGAATGCCAGGGACGGATAAATTTTAAAGAGTTAGAAAAAATCGAACAAACTCGTTACGTGATAATGACTATAACTTAATATTTGAGACACGATGAAGTTCATCACTTGAGATATAAAAAAGATATTTATTGAAGGCGGTGGGATAGGTTGCATTCAAAAATGTCTTATTTTGTAATGTTGATGAGAGGGTTTTGTTTGGTTTCATCTGTTTAAGCTTAAAAGCTTTTTCATAGTCATATAAACCATAACTATCTAAATTATTCTGATCTTCAGCAATAAAGGCAAAAACTGAATTGGCCGAAAAACTTTCTCTAGGGGAGATAAGATTTTTTGCCAAGAGGCTTAACTTGTTCTTCGAAAAAACTAGAGAGTAGCTATCATAGGAGAAACTATCCAAAAGATAGAGAGATCTTTTGGACGATGGCTCTCTTTTTATAACAAGCGCCTGACTGCGATCATCAGACACGACCATATCAATAACTTTTTTGTCGTCTAGGTAGGTAGAGATTGTTTTAGTTTGTAGGTCTAGAACCTCTAGGCCGTTTGAAGGCGTTTCTAAACCCCCTGGCTTTTGGATAAAAAGGACTCGCCCTTTATCTAGTGGGTAAAGGGAAAGATTAATCCCTTTAAAATATTTTAAATTATCAACCTTGCTTGTATTTTGAATCGAAAAAGTGGAAAAAATACCACCACTACCATCGTCACGAAGTGGAAGGTAGGAAACCACCGTCTCATTATCGGTAAAGACAGAATTAATCGTAAATTGGTCGAGCTTGATCGGAGTACTAAGATTTTTTATCAGATAAAGTGATTCATGAAGATGACTTTCGTCTGGTGGATCCTGAATAAAGGGACCTTCCTTAACTGCTATCAAAGCATTTTGGTAGTTGGGAGACCAGCTGGCCGAGAGAAGTTTGGCCGCCCCGGCTATCTCTATAACCTTTGTGATCTTTCCTGCCCCGTCGGTATATTTAATATCAATCTTTTGGCTTTTTGAGTCGCTATTTTTGACCGCTTTATAGTAAATGATGCCTTGGCCAAACCTTTCGATGCGATGATTAATAATATCTGTATCGATCACTTGATCTGCAAGTGGATGGTTCCTCTGATAGACAAAATTTGCGGCAAAGAAGCCAACTACAAAGAGGATTATGCCACCAACCAAACCTAGACTAATAAAGATTATTTTTTTATTCATTTTATTTAAAATAAACGAGCGGGTCTCGAGTGTTAGTTTTTGATACGGGCAAGGTCTTACCGTATTTAAAGGTAATCGCATTCATTTTAAGAGAACTTAAAAGACCAGAGTTGCCTTCTTTGGCAATTATGTCCCCTTGCTTTACGACTTGCCCCTCTTTAACAAAAATATCGGCACAATATCCATAAAGGGTAAAGAAAGTTTCTCCGTTTTTATCATGTTGTAGAATCAAAACCTTGCCCAAGCCATAATAAGGAGTTATGCCCAAATCTCCTCCTTTGTAAATGTATCTGACGATACCCTCGGCTGGAGCCAAGACGTTTGCATCTGTTTTACCGGAGCTAATTGTAATGCCATCATAATCATTGTTCATATAAACGCCATAATCGTTACTTTTGGCGCCCTCAGAGACAGGCCAAAGCCATGGTTTTTTTAGGTCTTTTTCAGCGGCACATTGGTAGAAGGGAGCCAGCAGCTTTTCGGGGTTTGAGGGTGGTTTCACCGCAAAATGAAGATGGGAGACACTATTAATACTCCCAACATAGCCAAGAATGTCACCAGCCAGAACCTTTTTTCCTGCGGCTATGCCAGGGGCAACATCTTTTAGATGGGCGTAGTAATAAATATTTGTATCGGCTTTCAGATATAGAAAGGAACCAGAAGCCCCTCCTGAAGCATCAGCCATGCGGCCAAAACTTTCTGCAATTTCGCCGCCTTCAACCGCAATAACTGGTGTTCCTTCCTTTTCAAAGAGATCGACAGCGTTATTACCCTCCCAATCGCTCTGGGTGTGGACTCCTTGGTGAGGACCGGTTCCAAACTGGCCCAAAGATGAAAGTGGAAAATATTTAAAAGTTTGGTCAGGAAGGTAAAGACAATTATTTTGGGCTTTTTCTAGCTCAGCCGTTTTCTCAGGAGGTGTAGCGGGCGGAGCCGTTGTCTCTTCGGCAAATGCGGACAAACAAAAAAACCCCCCCGAAAAAAGTGATACTAGTATAAAGACTTTGATTGTTAATGATTTATAAAATTTCATAATTTGATTATAACAGAAAAAATAAATGAACCTTAGTCTGTTGCTATTTGAGAATGTGGGTGCAAGAGGCGATCTCTTCTTGGGTCGCTTTCACAGACGGCGATGGTCCGCAGGCATAATTAATACTTTCAAGGTCAATACCTTGGTCTTTAAGCCAGGTAAGCGCTTTGTTGCTATTAGTCTTGAAAGGAGAATCGTTGATAATAAGGCTAAAAATTGTCGTCTTGTTATCCTCTGCCACGGTTTGAGAGGCGATAAAACCGTCTCCATAATAGCTGCCACCGGGGATTTCGAAGAGCGCCGTTGAGACCTTTTTGGTATCTCTTTTGACGGGATTTAGATTTGGCAAGACAAAAAAATAAACTAAAAGAAGAGTAAAAAGAATGATACAAGTCGCTAAAATAATTATTAATGTTTTACTTTTCATTTTTGGCTCTCTTATTTTTTAATATCGTGAAATGGATCCAAGACTCGGTCTTCATAACCGCTACCACCAAAATAGCCATGAGCATATGCCCTAACACAGGCATCAGTCCACTTGGGGTTAACAAGTTTGCCATTTTTGATACCTGTCACACCACAGGCTGATTTCATGCCGTACCAGTCACCATAACTATACATAATCATTATCAGGGAAGCTTGTGAGGAGATAGCGTCTAACCATCGACAGCGAGACATTGAGTTAGAAATATCAAAGGCTCTTTTTGCTCCAGCGCAGGCACCACTGTTGCATTTGTCGTTTGCCCGATTACTGCCAGAGATCTCGCCAACTGACCAATTTGGATGACCGACCCATGAGGTATCGATTAATTGGACTGGGCCAGTGGCAGTGGCGCTATTTCTGACGCAACGACTGGCAAAGTCGTTTTCGCTTTTAATATCTGCGCCAAAGGTAGCTCGATTGACGTGGGTGTGTCCTTCCCAGACCTTACTCTCTCTAGCATAAAGAGCGGCCAAAACAGAAGCGGAAATATTATACCTATCGCCTACTTTGCAAAATAAGCCTCTTAGATTCTTTCCCATAATACTTGGTTTGATATCACAACTAGCCAGGTAGGAGGGCTCACAGGTTTTTTTGCAGGTACCATCGTCACACTTTTTGGTCCCAGTTTTGCAGGGACAGGTTTTGTAGCATTTACCGTCCCAGCATTTTTTCTGAGGACTTTTGCAAGTAGGGGGAGGTGGCTCGCAGGTTTTTTTACACACCCCGCTGCAGAGAACTTGACCTGTGGGGCAAATCGGTTGGTAACTGATGGTGTGGCAGTCTTCAGGACTTGAACAGCTGGGGTTTTCAAAGAGGCTGTTGAAGTTTTCTTCGGTAAGGCTGGCGGGGTCGATAGGGCTGGTCACAGGTTCGCCATAGACAGGCGTATAAGTCATAAGCAGTAAGGGAAAAATAAAAAGATAAATTAATTTTTTCATATTCATTTATTTGTTGAAAAATCGGATATTTTCCAATCGTTTCCGTCCTTTGACCACGTCACGGAGTAAGTTTTGTTTTCATTTTGGACAAGACCACTTAGGGTTGATTTCTCATTAACCGGGAAGGTTACTATATATAAAGAACCAGATTTTTTTACGCTCCCATCACCAGAAATCTTTGTCTCAATTGAAAATTTTGTTTTACGGAGGTTGGAAGTATAAATATAGTCTTGGCTATCCCCCTTGATTGATCCATACAAAGAAGTTGTCATCAGGCTTTTGATAGAATCAAGGTTGCGGCCTGGGTTGGCGTAGCTATAATTGCCATAAGTTTCAATAAAAGACTTAGATTTATCCGAAAGATCCTTATTCATAGTGCTCGCCCCGCTGCCAAAAAAGAAAAAAAGAATCACGATGACGACTAGGACGACAAGGACTATCCCGGCCAAGATTAAAACTAGTTTGTTCTTGGGTTTTTCTTTTACTTGGTTCAATTGATCAGGAAGCTGATTGTTTGTTTCTGGTTCCATTTTGTCTTAAAGCCTTTTTTTTATTATAACTCATTTCTTTCGACCGGCCAGTGATTTTGTAGAAGATATTTTATTCGGAAGGATTTTTGGGGACGGAAACTTTGAGAAGCTTGTATTTAAGGCTGGAATCGCTGACGGTGATCCCAATCTCTTTTAACCAAGCCTTGACGGCCGCCTTTGTTATGTCGAGGGTGTTGTCAGCGGTTTCATAATAAGAAACTGTATAAACAGGAAGGCCATTATCAAACGAAGACTGGATAGTAAAATTGTTTGTTGAGTATGGGAGTCTTTCAGAAAGAGGGTCGATAGAAACATTGTTTGTCAGGCTGGCAGCGTCTACTATGGGTGCTGGCATCTTTACTTTTGGGTTATGAACAATCACCAGGGAGTTAATTGTGTTCGCTCCTGTTTTAATTTTTTGTGGCATGGAGGGGTATTTATTAAGAAGTTCGTTGTCAAAGACTGTTCCTGGGCCGATTAAAATACCCCATTTTTTGTTGTTGGATTTTTGTAAGACCACATTGGCGACATCGCCACCTGTCTTCGGAAGAAGCGTGATAACCGCCCAATTATCAATGATTCTATAATTTATATCGGTAAAATCAAAAGTAATATTCGGCATTTTCTTCATAAGGCTATCAATGTCGGTAAAATTCTTTTGATTAGCCTCTACATATTTGCCATAGTTGATATTAACTTTTTTTATAGCGTCTTCGCTCTTTTGGAGAGCTTGTTTATACTTTTTTTCATTAATTAATGAATTTATTTTGGCAAAATCCGTATCTAATGAGTTCATATCATAATTTGTATAGTCGGCCCGTAATTGCAAACCGCTTTTGATATACATGGCCGAAAGAAGGATGCAATTTTTTGGACTTTTTTTGCAGGGATCAAAATTACTGCTGGTCGCCCATTCGTTGTCAATGACAACTTGCTCGAATTTTTTGGAGTACGCGCCAACACTAAACGTCTGGGTGTAAAAGATAGCAGCAGTCGCTAAGATTAGAAGGAAGACGGAGGCTGCAACGATAATAATTATTTTTTTATTCATATTAAATAAGCTCCTATTTGCAAGCTTTCGGTCTTGCAAAATATAATGGCCGGCGTCCGTTAATAGTTGTTTCTCTGGATGGAAGGCCGCTTGAGTAGGCCTCGATTAAGCTGTTTTTGCCCGTATAAATTGCACCATGATATGTTTGCTGCCAGCTCGATGTATTGCTCCAGCCGATAATATCGCCAGCCTGTGCTCCCTCAGCAACATCTTTGCCTGGTTTTACGTAAGTAACATTTGAGCCGGCATATTGACCTCCAGTTAGCGTCGCTCCATGGAAATTAACCCTACCATTGGAGCCTTTCCACCATGCCCAACCAGTTAGGCCGGTGCAGTCATAATTGGCGCAGCCATTAGGAAAATTTGAAGGTTCGACGTGACATCCGCCCCAAACATAGGTTTTCTTTATCTGGCTTCGGGCAGCTTCAACTACCTTTTGCCCCATCTCAGCACAGCTTCCTGATGCACAGCTACTGTTTTTGCTCTCTTTCGGTAGAGCGCTGGAGAGTCCCTTAGCGATTGCAGTTGAGGCTAGGTCTAGGTTCTCGGCATACCAAGCAGGGTCGGGAGTCATTTCAATTAGTCCACGATCGATCTCCTCATTTATAGCCCCAGCCGTGGCATTTAATTGCCAGCAGTTGGGGTTAGAAGGATTGCATCTAACATATCCTCCCCCCTCAATAACCACACCGCCAGGATCAGCACTGTGAGACGTGCCGAGGGTTGACGCAACCTTTGATTGAATTTTTTGGGCAGTTTCTAGGTTTCGGGCGTAATAATCGCTTGTTGTATTGGGCTTGCAACCTGAGGCAGGCTTGGGAGGAGCAATAATATATGGCCCACTGCCAGCAGTATCTGAGTGGACGCTAAACATGTAAGTAGCCCCTTGGGCCTTACAAGATTTGGAGCGATTGCGGATTCCATCCGGATCGTCACACCCACCCTTTGTCTCTAGCTTCAAACCATCTGGGGTCTTGAGAGCATCAGCACTGTTTTTGGTCATGACGACCTTATAACCGTCATCCTCTAGTTTCTTTTTTACAGACTTGGCAACCTTGAAGGCATTGTCATTCTCGCTTATCCCCTGCTGGATATTGTCTAGTCCTGAGGCAGCCACGTGACCCGGATCGAGGCAGATCACGGTTGTGCAGACACCTGTATCGCTACCCCCAGTGAAGGTGTCGTCGGTGCAGGTTTGGCCCGGAGAGAGTTCTTGATAGCCACAACAGCCTGGATCACAAGCCCCATTGGCACAATGACCTTCTCCAGCTTCACACTTGATACCACCGTTTTTAAAGCAAGAAGTCTGACATGTGCCATCGAGACACGTTTGTTTTTCGACAAGCTTCCCGTTTTCAATACAGATTGGACAGGTCTGGCTAGCATAGCTTATCTTCGGAGCGATGTATATTACCGCAAAGACAGTAATTATATAAAGTAATAAAAAAGAGATTTGTAGTTTTTTGATTTTCATTTTATTTAATAATATCATAACATTTTTTTATTTTAAAAACAGAACGCTCAAGTTATAGTCCCTCACTAACATTCATCGGAAATTCTTTATATTGAATATCATTATTCATATTTGCACCATTTGAGCTTAGCCACATAAGGGCCAGGTCTTTTGAGGTCTTGATTTGACTTTTTTCTTGGTAATAAATATTTACAATATAAGTTATCTCATTCAGGTTGTTATTGTTTACTTTGTAATCAATAGAAAAATCATTTTTGGGGCTGAAATATGGTAGCTTTATTAATAAATCGCTACTCATTTTTGTTTGGTTATTTTCTAGGTAGCCGCTAAGGGATAATAAGCTTTTTGGAGGAGCGGAGTTTGGATCATAAAAAACAGGGATATTAATACCATAATCTAGTTTTTTTATTATTTCATCGCTCAGTCCAACGGACCTTAACTCGGGGTCTGTATATGAACTACCAGGACCCAGGACAACAACCCATTTATTATTTTGCTTACTCAAATAATAAAAAGCTGAATCAAGGCCGTTAGTGTTAGAAATAAAGAGGGTCGCCTTGGCAAAGGGTTGACTGGTTAAATAGTTAGCGACAAAAACATTTTTTTGAGGTAATTGAGATTTAGAGTTAATCTCGTCCTTTATCTTAACAAAATCATTTTTATTTTTGGTCCAGACGGTGAGATATTGGTTTTTGTAAATTGATATCAGAGATTGGGCTTTTTGATAGGCAAGATCGTAATGATTATTATCTAGGTCGTATTCAATCTGCGAGCTAGCATTGTCGAGTTTGTTTTGATCAAAATCGATATAGGGAATAGCAATCTGGATCCCGTTTGTAATATATTCATTGGCTTTTTTTGCACAGTTCTTTTGGTCGTTTGTGCAATTGTTAAAATCTTTTTCACTTGCCCAATTATTATTTATAGCGAGGTTGGTCAGGCCAGTAATAGACTGTAGATTTTTCTTACTCGAATAGACAGAGATTGTAAGCAAGGTCGACCCGAATAAAATAAGAACCCCTAATATTATGATAAGTGACCTTAAATTTTTATTTGGGGTTATTTTCATGGATTTGGCCTCACGACATCTCCGGACCAGCCAAGGTAGGTGCTTAACTGCCCATAGCTTACAACAGCGCCGGCATGGGGGGCGTGGATAAAGGTGTCATTGCCGACAAACATGACAACATGGTATGATTCGGCTCCGCTTTCACCGATATACAAAAGATCTCCTGGTTTGAGAGAAGCATTTATCACGGTAACATTTTTAGTGTCGTCAACGTGAAATGTTTTATATTTACTTGGGTTTGCGACAGCGAAAGTCCAATCAGAGGAAGTGTAAGCGTATAGGTATATTTTCTTGTTACTAGCCCAATACCAAGCCCAGTCGGTAAACTTTGAACAATCATAATATGGGCAGCCAGTTGGCGGGGGGGATGTGGCCCACTTATCCCTAGTACAGGTTGGGGTAGCAAAAACATAAGGTTTGCCAAGTTGAGTTTTGGCAATAGCCACCGCCTTATTACCTGCAACTGATCCACCACCCAGCGGATCGATAGACTTTGAAAAACTATAGGTCAGACCCTCTATCAGCATTTGATAATTGCTTGGACTTTTAAGCCAAGTGGTACTTGCAGGCGACATATTCATTAATTCTGACAGCACAATGGGTGGGCCGCCTAAACTTTGAGCCTCCAGGGTTCCTTGTAGATTATTTGGGTAATCAGCCGTTCCCTCGGTGTGAACGCCGCCGTCTACAATCGGCAATGATCCTGCCTTGCCTTCGGAATCTTTGCCGAGAACAAGAGTCCCTAGATATTCTATTAGATATTTCTGGATAGAATCACCATATTTTTTACTCACATCGTAAATACGATCCATGTTCTGGTTTGGGACAATTGACCAGGTTCTCTGGGGTTGATCACCCCCGTCCAAGTGGATTCGGTACATAAAATCAGCGTTATTGTCGTAACAATATTTTGTTCGAGTTTGAGTCGCCTCGGGATTGTCGGATGAGCTTAGCTTTACCCCAGGAGAAGCGATGCCAGTATTTGTTCTTGTTTTAATAACGTCATAACCCTTACTTTTTAGCATAAGCTCTAGATCGTTTGCTATTTTTATGGTCCAGTCTGCTTCATACTCGCCAGTATCTGGTACAGCGTGTGCTCCCGGGTCGGAAAGTCCTCCATGTCCAGGGTCCAGGCAAATTTTGGTATGGTTTGGTTCTGGGTTAATCGGTAAACCATTTATGGTATCGTTTACACAGCTTTGCCCTGGCGCTAGTTTTTGATAGCCACAACAAGTTGGGTCACAAGAACCATTTCCACAATGACCCTCACTCTTGGCTTGATCACACTTAATGCCATCTGGGAAACAGGTTGTACGACAACTATTATCACTACATTTTTCTTTGCCAACCTCACCGTTGCAAATGGGACAGGATTGACCGGCGTAGCCAATGCTAGGAGGGATAAATAAGACTAGGGCAAACAAGAAGAAGACACTCGCTAGTAATAAGGGAATTCTTCTTGCAGTCATCTTTCTTGTTTTGAGGATGTTTAACTTCATAATAGTAAGGGGCTTAAAGACTTAGTCGATTATAAACTTTCATAGCACGATCGGCATAATTTTGTGCCATAGGAGATTTCCAATAGCTACCACCGTTGTATTTGGCGGCGGCATCATGGAGTTTGTCCTGATCAGTTACTGGCACGCCATTATAGTCGCTCCGGCTCGGGCGAGATAATCAGCAGCAGCAAAGGCGGCATCGTAAATATTG
>Ga0194039_1000313_pt1 | contig 30748 bp, 35 predicted proteins | sample JunL228m_MetaG_FD_148679 | JGI IMG/M metagenome (GOLD analysis project Ga0194039, IMG submission 148679) | Anoxic zone freshwater microbial communities from boreal shield lake in IISD Experimental Lakes Area, Ontario, Canada - Jun2016-L227-8m | ecosystem: Environmental > Aquatic > Freshwater >... | reverse complement strand
GAATAGATTTAAATTCTAGAATTTGCCATTCCAAGGTATAGCGTAAATATCTGGAGATATCTTATAACACTCTTCCCCAGCATAGACAATTATTCCTTTAGCGACTTTATCTGCATAGGTTTCTCTAAAAGCCTTTAATCCACTTGTATCAAATCCGGAAAGAGATGTTTTTGATTTTACTTCAATAGGATAGAGTTTTCCGTTAGTTTCAATTACGATATCAACTTCAGCTCCTCCAGATGTCCGCCAATGATAGATATTAGCCGAGAGTAAAGATTTATTAAGATTCTTTCTAATCTCAGACATAATGAATGTCTCAAAAACAGCTCCGAATAGGGGAGAGACAGTTAGAGCTTCAGGCGAATTGATGAACTGAAGAAAGCATAATAATCCTGTATCAGATATATAAGATTTTCTCTTTTTTGATAGCTTTTTTACCGTATTGCCTGAATATGGCATAGCCTCATATAACTGAAATGAAGCCAAAAGAAGATTCCTCCAATTCTTAGCAGTCATTGAAGTTACCCCAATGTCATTTCCGACTTTGAAATCATTTACTTCTTGAGCAGATAGGGCTGCACATAGTCCGACAAATGTTGTAAACTCATTCAGTTTATTAATATTCTCAAAAGTTTTAATATCTCTTTCAATATATGTTTTTAGATAAGAATCAAAGTATGAAGGAACAATGGCGTTAGGTTTCTCAATAAGCCCTGGCATTCCGCCTCTCCATAATATTTCACTCAATAATAATTCAGACTTTATTACTCCTTTAAAGCACTTAGGAAGTTCTTCTGGATTTTTTAGATATGTATCAATCCAGTGTTTATTATCATCTTTTAAAATATCAGAATGCAATTCGGCAAAAGTCATAGATTCTAAGTTAATAATCCCTATCCTTCCTGCTAAAGTTTCAGATACATTCTTCATAACAGAAAAATTCTGCGAACCAGTAAGTATATATTGACCATTAACATCACTTAGATCAACTTTTCTTTTAATAGCTGATAAGACTTCTGGCGAATACTGAATTTCATCCAGAATCAAAGGCCCTCTAAAGTTTTCAAGAAAAAGATCAGGATCGGTTTTAATTCCATAAATATCTCTATATGGATCCAATGTAATGGATTTATAATTGGGGAATAAATTTGATAGTAGTGTCGATTTACCAACTTGTCTAGCACCTGTAATCAGGACTACTTTGAAGTGCTTACAGTATTCACGAACTTTATTTTCGATTAATCTTTCTCTGTAAATCATCTATATAATACCTTTTATATTTATAGTACTATTATAATTATAAGAGCTATTATAAAGCATTTGAAGCAATTGTAAAGCAGTTACAAGTTTGTAAAGTTATAAAGTCAATGTTGGATTTTAGATTTTGGATGCTGGATGCCCAGACACCAGAACCCAAAGCCTAGAACCCAATCACAAGTTTATAAAGTTGAATTCTTGTTCATTCGTGGTTAGCTTTTTAAAAATATGAATAGGTTTAAATTCTAGAATATGCCATTCCAAGGTATAGCGTAAATATCGGGAGATATCTTATAACACTCTTCCCCAGCATAGACAATTATTCCTTTAGCGACTTTATCTCCATAGGTTTCTCTAAAAGCCTTTAATCCACTTGTATCAAATCCGGAAAGAGATGTTTTTGATTTTACTTCAATAGGATAGAGTTTTCCGTTAGTTTCTATTACGATATCAACTTCAGCCCCTCCAGATGTCCGCCAATGATAGATATTAGCCGAGAGTAAAGATTTATTAAGATTCTTTCTAATCTCAGACATAACAATTCTGGCACGGGTCGTAAGTGTTAGGCATTTTGGTTCTCCTTTATGGAATTTTAATAAAATAGTTTTTTTAAAAATTCTTCATTTGCAGCGAATAGTCCATAATATTCGTTGATTGGGTTGGGAGATTTGCTAAAATTATCTTCGTAAAATTGAAATAAATAAAAAATAATTTACTTTTAAGCTCAGCTGAGGAATAAAATTCTCTTGGAGAACTCAAAAGCAAAACAGTTTGCTCATAAAAACGGGGATGGTTTATGAATGGAATCAGAGTTCAGCTACACTTTACGGGACTAATCGATATTAAGAACCTTGTAAGCGGTGATTATCTAACACTCAAGGAAGGTTCAAACCTAAGCGATCTTCTTACCCAAATCGGCATTCGCCAGGAACACAAGAAATACATTATTTCCATGGTAAATGAGAAGAAAGAGTTTCTTCACTATATGCCTAAAAATGACGACCAGATCAAGCTTTTCCTTCCTGTAGGAGGCGGATGATGACTTTAGAAAGAGATGCTTTTTTTAGTGGTTTAACTGAAAGAAACAGTCTTGATAAGTCATTTGCCGAAAAGTTAAGAAAGGCCGTTGTAGGAATAGCTGGATGCGGAGGATTGGGTTCGAATGTCGCCATGGCTCTAACCAGGGCAGGGGTTGGAAAACTTATTATAGCAGACTTCGACAGCGTAGTATTATCCAACCTTAACAGGCAGTTCTTTTTTGTTGACGATATTGCCAAACCAAAAGCTGAGGCTTTGGCTAAAAACCTTAAGAAAATAAATCCTTATATCGAGATTGAAGAAAAGATTGTAAAGGTTACTCCAGAAAATCTTAAAGAGCTTTTTGAGAAAGCCGATATAATTGTGGAGGCATTCGACAATGCCTGCGAAAAGTCCATGCTGATTAATGCATTTTTAGAAGAAAAAAGTTTTTTAGCAAAATATTTAGTTTGTGCATCTGGTTTGGGTGGAATTGCTTCATCAAATCTGATAAAAACTATCAGATACAGTCAAAGAGTTTATGCAGTAGGCGATTTTGTATCAAGTGTTTGCAATGGAGTTGGAGTAGTTGCTCCGAGGGTTTTCCTTGCGGCGGCTCAGGAAGCTAATATGGTAGTAAGGCTTATAGCAGGGGAAACCGAGCCATAAGATCAATGATAACTATAAGAAATTTGAATATTAACCAATACTAAAATAAGGAGAGGAAATGAGGGTAAAGGATTTCGTCTTTGCTTCCAAAGTATCGGAAGCTACTTCTCTCATGAGAGAGATCGGGGAGTCCGCTTTTCTAATGGCAGGCGGTACATCCACATATTTTATCGCATCGAAAACATCAAAGGTAGCTATTGATATAACCAGGCTGCCGCTGAAGGAAATCAGCAAGATAAATAACTCGTTCAGGATTGGTTCACTTGCTACTATTAATGAGATTCTGAAGCATAAAGACAGCGGTTGGGTTCTTGATAGAGTAGCTAAAATCTTTAATAATCAGCAAATAAGAAACATTTCTACTATTGGTGGAAATATCGCAAGGGTTTTCTATTGGTCTGACATGCCTGTAGCCCTTCTTGCTCTTGGTGGATCATTGAAGCTTTCAGGTATTGCTTCAAAGCATGTCAAAATATCTGAAGCTTTTTCCAAGGCCACTACGCATAAAGATATATTCAGTTCTTCAATACTCGAGTACATAGAAATACCTGCTCTTACAAAAGGGATGGGGTTTGCTTATTCTAAAGAAACAAGGACTAACGGCGCATTTAGTTCAGCCACAACTGCCGCAGGAGTTAAAATCGAAGACGGAGTAATCTCCGAAATGAGAGTAGCTATCGGTTCAGTTCTTCCTTTCCCTGTAAGGCTTACAGATATTGAAGATTTCCTTATAGGCAAAAAACCTGCATGTTCACTTCTAAAGGAAATAAAATTCGACAAACTTAATAAAATGAAGCTCGTACCAAAAGAATTCATGTCTGATGAGTTCTGCAGACATCTCGTCAAGGTAAAAGTTACAGATGTTATCTGCGAAGCTATCAAAGAAGCTGTTGGAGGATGCAAATAATGACTACCAGGAAAATATCGTTTACTTTAAACGGCGAACTCAAAGATTTTGACGTATTTCCAAATGAAAGACTTCTCTCTCTTTTGAGAAGGAATGGATTCAAAGGAACTAAATATGGATGTCTCGAAGGCGCCTGCGGCACATGCGCTGTAATTATGGATGGAAAAGCCGTAAATTCATGTCTTCTTTTTGCATTTCAGGCTCAAGGCAGAAGCATTCAGACGGTTGAATCTCTGAGCAACATAGACAATAAGCTACATGAGATACAGCAGGCTCTTGTGGATGAAGGAGCCGTCCAGTGCGGTTACTGCACGCCTGGTATAGTGCTTGCTGCTAAAGCTATGTTTGATGAAAATCCAACCCCTGATGATGAGACGATCAAGATTCAGATGGATGGCAATCTTTGCAGATGTACCGGTTATGAAAAAATATGGTCTGCCATAAAGAAAGTTTCTGCCAGTCATAAAAAAGGAGGCTCAAAATGAAACCCGTCAGCAAAATGAAAGTTGTTAATAAATCCCTCAAGAAGATTGACGCAACAGCCCTGTCTCAGGGAAAGCATATGTACACCGGAGATTTAACTCCACCCAATGCTCTTTATGTGAAAATGCTCTGGAGTCCGCATGCTCATGCCAGAATTAAATCCATAGACATTAGCAAAGCCGAAAAAATACCCGGAGTAAAATGTGTGCTGTATTACGGCAATGTACCTAGGATACCACATTGTACTGCAGGGCAGGGATATCCTGAACCTTCTCCATACGATACTTTTATATTTGACAAGAAAGTTCGTTTTGTAGGAGACAGAGTCGCAGCTGTTGCAGCTGAGACATCTGATATTGCTTCTGAAGCTCTAAAATCTATCGAAGTGGAATATGAAGTTCTAGAGCCTGTTTTTACTTACGACGATGCTCTTAAAGATGGCGCTCCTATAATCCACGATGAAGAAGAGTGCTATGTTCCAATCCCGATTCCTTATGAACCTAAGAAAAACATCGTGGCCAGAGTAGGAATGAAGGCCGGCAATTTCGAAAAGGCCATGAGCGAATCTGATTACACTTTCGATGAAATTTTCGAAACCCCTTATGCCCAGCACTGTCCTATTGAAGGATATATTTCATGGGCTCAACTCGATCCTTATGGAAGAGTTTTTATAACTACTAGCACACAGGTGCCATTCCACACAAGAAGAATTGTTGCAAGAGCTCTTGATATTCCTGTCCAGAAAATAAGAGTGATCAAACCAAGAATAGGCGGCGGATTCGGATGCAAACAGGAAATGATGCTCGAAGATATCGTAGCATTAGTCGCGATTAGAACCGGCAGACCGGCATTGTGGGCATTCACCAGAGATGAAGTCTTCAGATCGGGTAGAACAAGACACCCTATGCGCATCAGAATCAGGTACGGTTTGATGAAAGACGCTACAATTAACGCAATAGGTTTAGATATAATCAATAATACAGGCGCTTACGGCGGCCACGGACTTACAGTAATGAGTTGCGCAGGAAGCAAAGTATTGCCTTTGTACCATGTCAGCAACATTCATTTTGATGCCAAGTCCATTTATACAAACCTTCCTGTCGGCGGAGCATACAGAGGGTTTGGAGCTACTCAGTCCTACTTCCCTGTGGAAGTAATGATTGATGTAATGGCAGAAAAACTTGGAATGGATTCTCTCGAATTCAGGAAGAAAAACCATATCCAAACCGGCGAAAGCCACCCTGCTTTCGAAGCTCTTGGTGAAGGTAAACCTGGCGCTCCTATGACAATAGGAAGCTGTTCACTCGATGAATGTATTGATAAAGGAGCCGCAGAAATAGGCTGGAAAAATAGGACTCCTCATACAGCTAAGAGCGGAAGATACAGAAGAGGAATAGGGATGAGTATCCATATGCAGGGATCGAGCGTACCTGAAATAGATATGGGCGCGGCGTCTATCAAAATGAATGATGACGGTTCATTTAACCTTCTTGTAGGCGCTACTGACCTTGGGACGGGAAGCGACACAGTCCTGGCTCAGATTGCTGCAGAAGAACTCGAAACTACTCTCGATAAATTCATTGTTTATTCTTCTGATACAGACATGACCCCATTTGATGTAGGCGCTTATGCTTCAAGCACCACATACCTTTCAGGCGAAGCTACAAGAAAGACAGCAGCCAAGGTTAGAGAACAGATTCTTGGAGTCGGAGCTGCTATGCTTCATAAAAAAATTGAAGAAGTTGATGTCTGTGATGCTCATGTCGTGGCAAAAGACGGTTCAGGCAAAGTATCATATAGTGAAGTAGCGCATTATGCTCTTTACGAAAACAATCAGTTCCAGATTGCCGCAATAGAATCTCATATTACCCACAAATCTCCACCACCTTTTACTGCTCACTTTGTTGAAGTAGAAGTAGATATGGAGACAGGTCATGTAACGGTTCTTAAGTATGTAGCGGCTGTTGACTGCGGAACTGCTATCAATCCTCAGCTTTGCGAAGGGCAAACTGACGGCGCTGTTCTCAATGGCATAAGTTACGCCCTTACTGAAGAGTATCGTTTCGACGATAACGGCAAAATGACCAATGCAGACTTCATGACTTATAATATCTTCTCAATGAGAGATAAGCCCGAAATTAAGTCTATAATCGTGCCAAGTTACGAAGAAACTGGACCATTCGGAGCAAAGAGCGTATCAGAGCTTTCTATCAATGGCGCTATGCCATCCATTTCCAATGCTATTTACAATGCCACAGGCGCAAGGTTAAAAATAGCTCCATTTACTCAGGAAAGAGTTTGGAGAGCTATACAAAATAAATAGTTAAAATCCAAATGGTTTAGGCTAAGAAATTAACCTAAACCATTTTTGTTTTTTTTAGATTTTAGAATGGAGACATATAATGAGTTTGCTTATAAAGTCAGGCTTGGTTGTAACTGCCATAAGTTCTTATAAGGCTGATATTTTTGTAGAGAATGAGAAGATAACTGCTATCGGTTCAGATCTCTGTGCAGAGTATGAAAAGAGAGCAACGCAAGTCATTGATGCCACAGGAAAATACATTCTTCCAGGAGCAATTGACCCTCATACTCACATAGATATGCCTTGTATGGGGACAAGAACTACTGATGACTTTACGAGCGGAACCATTGCGGCTTGTTGTGGCGGGATTACCTCCTTTATTGACTTTGAGCATCTTGAAAAAGGAGCCACGATCAGAGGAGCTCTTGAACCAAGGAAAGTTCTTGCTCAAAAACTCTCTGTAATAGATTATGCTTTCCATATAGGCATTACCGAAGTTAATGAGGCAATTTTATCAGAGATAAAAGATGCCATCCTATCGTATGGCACACCGAGTTTTAAAGCTTACACTACATATGCTTTCAGGTTAGATGATCAGGCTCTAATTAAACTTCTGGAGAAGGTTAAAGAGTTTGGTGGAATTGTTCAGCTGCATTCCGAGACTCACAGCATCATCGAATCCCTCAGAGAAAGATTTGATAAAGAAGGACGAAACAGCGATCTGTACTGCCATGCCTTAAGCCGTCCAGCGATTTGTGAAGCAGAAGCTGTCAGCCGCGCTGTTTACTTTACTAAATACGCTGATTCTCAACTCTATGTCGTTCACCTTTCATCCAAAGAAGGTTTGGAAGTCGTGACTGAAGCTAAGAAGAAAGGATTAAAAGTTATTGTAGAAACTTGTCCCCAGTATCTTGTTTTGAATGACGATTATCTAAAGAAAGGATGGGAGAGCGCAAAATATATTCTCTCGCCTGCATTAAGAGAGAAATCCAGCAATGATGCCCTTTGGAAGGGAATTGCCGATGGAATAATTCAGACAATAGGTTCAGATCATTGCCCGTTTAACTTTCACGGCATTAAAGACATGAATGGCAAGGATGATTATAGAAAGGTTCCTGGTGGGGCGCCTGGAATAGAGACTAGCCTTATGCTTATGCACTCTGAAGGCGTGGCTAAAGGAAAGATAAGCCTGGAAAAGATGGTAGCTGTCACTTCCACCAATGTAGCGAAGATATTCGGAATGGAAGAAAAAGGCGAAATAGCCGTCGGCAAGGATGCAGACATAGTGATTTTTGATCCGAAACAGAAGTTTACAATTAACTATCAGAAACTGCACATGAAAGTTGACTATAACCCCTTCGAAGGAATGGAAGTAACTGGCATGCCTTACATCGTATTTTCAAGAGGTAGAAAAGTTGCCCAATGGAAAAATGACCATGTTGAATTTGTAGGAAAACCAGGCACCGGAAAATTCATCCACAGAAAGCCATTTAAGACACTTTAACTACTGTCTCGATAACTCTCATTTTCTTCCATCTGCCCTGTTTAAATCGTATGTAATAAACGAAACTCAGAGCAGAAATATAAACTGTCGCTATTACCCAGCAGGTGTTCAGTCCTGCTTCGAGCCAATAAACTGCTATATATGTCGGGAAAGCCAGAGCTATGATGGAAAAGATAGAAACAATCATTACGAAAATTGTGTCCCCTGCACCTCTTACTGCGCATGAAAAAATGATGCTTGCCGAGTCAAAAAATGAATAGAAAGCTACGAAACGAAGCAGCATTATCGTTACTGGAAGTATCACTTCCATCTCTTGACTGCTGCGGCTTTTGGAAATGAAAAGATCAGCAAAAACATGAGGAAACAAGACAAAAGACAGAGCCGTTATTCCCATATAGATAAATGTAATATGATAGCTGGAATACACGCTTTTCTCTGCGAGTTTGGGGTTTTCGGCACCAATGTATTGTCCGACCAGGACAGAGATAGCGATGCCTGAACCAATCATCGGCAGAAATGCTATCATGTTTATATTGAATGCTATGTTTGTCGCAGCAAGACTCTCTGTGCCTAGTTTGCCTACAAGCAATATAAAAAGTGTAAATCCGGACAAATCTATAAAGAACTGAATTCCTGCAGGTAATCCAAACTTTATAAGTCGCTTGAATAAACCTAAATCAAATCTCCATCCGCTTCTAATATTATACTTTTCTGACTCATGGTGTCTTAAAATAAGGATCGAGAAACATATTACTGAGCAAAGACCTGAACTGACGGTCGCTATTCCTGCGCCTTTGATGCCCATTTCAGGAAAACAAAGATTACCGAATATCAGACAATAATCAAGAAAGACTGTTACTGATGTGGAAAAAAGGTTAACAAACATCAATGGCCATGTTTTTCCAAGCCCGGCATAAAAGCCTGACATTGCGGCTGATGCAATCATAGGGAATGAACCGAAACACAGCACCTGGAAGAAAATTGTTTCGTGTTCTTGAACAATCTGGTCATGTCCGAATACTGCAAATATATCAGGGGTAAAAGGAATTAAAGAAAAAATTACTACCGCTCCAATTATTGAGAAATAAACTCCCTGCCATACAGATGGTCCGATTTTATGATAAGTCTTTGCGCCGTAATATTGGGCAACGAAGGTTCCTGTGTAGCTCGCCGTGCCTATAAAAAGCCCGGTAATTGCCAGATGAAGCAACCCAGCTGGCATGGCCGCCGCAACAGTTTCCGGCGAATACCAGGCAAGAAACATTCTGTCCACAAATTCCTGCAATGCCAGAGACGAAGTGCTCAATATAAGAGGTATTGCTATGACAAGAAACTCTTTGTAGCCACCGGGGCAACTCCATCTGTTTTTAATCCGCTCAAAGAACATATTTAAAAACCTAAAGCTTAACTAAATTCTCTATTCGTCTCTATTTACATTATCAGGAGAGAATGCAGGAAGACATACTGCCATATATTCAGAGCCTTCAGGACTGGAATATCTGACCCATTCGTTTGCTGAAGCGATAAATCCTTGCCCGGCATTGATTTTGTGGGTTCCATTCTTCGTTTCAGCCAAAAGATAGCCCTTTAAAACTACTGTATATTCATCGAATTTTGGAGTTTGTCCGGGTTCATTCCACCCCTTAGGGCTAACCATTCGCGCTACGCTAAGATTTTTATTTCCTGTATTAACAGAGCCAATATATTCTTCAATTATTTTTGGAATATCGCCGCATGCTTTGATAATCGTGGGTGCATCTATTTTTTTCGACATAATAAACTCCTTTTGCTTGATTGGTTTATTTTATTCTCACATATTAGCCTCGTCGTATCTGTTTTTCATTGAATCTTTAGAGGAAAGTTAGATTTAGAAGACTTATAATGAACCTATGTTAATCAAATATGGAATAATTTGATGTATTATCTAGATGAGACGCACATATTGATTTTTCTGCTTCAGGTTTTCATTTTACTTCTTGCCGCAAGGGGTTTGGGTGAACTCTTTAGGAAATATGGACAACCGGCTCTTATCGGCGAACTCATAGCGGGAGTAGTTTTGGGACCAACCCTCTTCGGGCGTTTTTGCCCTGGACTTTTTGGGACGATTTTCCCACCTGACGCTTTTCAGCGAAACATGCTTGAGACTGTCGCATGGCTGGGCGTTCTTTTTATGCTGCTTCAGACAGGATTTGAGATAGACTTTTCAGTAGCATGGAGACAGAGAGGCAAAGCGCTGATAATTGCTTTTGCAGGGATTATTATTCCTTTAATTATCGCTTTTGTTCCAGCTTATTTTCTCCCTGATAAATACTTGATGCAGCCCGACAGACGCCTGATTTTTGCCTTGTTCATCGCGACAGTGATGACTATTAGCGCTATGCCGATAGCCGCCAGAATACTGCATGATTTAAATCTGCTAAAAACTGATATGGGATTCCTGATAGTGTCTGCTTTAGCTGTAAATGATATTATCGGGTGGGTGCTTTTCAGTATCATTATTGGAGCATTTATGCAGTCAAGCGTTAATATCCCATCAATATTTACAATTTTTTTCGTTACTATAGCTTTTGCTTTTTTTGCGTTGACTGTTGGAAGAAAAGTTTCCACCAAAGTATTAGACAAACTCAGGGATTTTGGAATGGGCGAACCGGCTACATCCCTAACATTTGCAGTCTTGCTCGGTCTTCTTTTCGGAACAATCACTCAGAAAATCGGCATCCATGCGCTGTTTGGTTTCTTTATCGCCGGAATAGTCATCGGTGAAGCTAAAAATATGTCTGAAGAGACAAGACAGATTATCTCTCAGATGGTTTACTCCATATTCGTTCCATTATTTTTTGCCAATATCGGGCTCAAGATGGATTTTGTTGCTAATTTTAATCTTTTTCTGATACTTTTTGTTCTGATCATAGGCGCGTTTGGCAGATATTTAGGGGCTTTTGTCGGAGTGAGTTTGACAAATATTCCGATACTCAATAGAAATCTGATAGCTTTGGCTCATGTTCCGGGTGGTATGATGGAAATAGTGATAGGTTTGATCGCTTTGCAGAGCGGGCTTATCTCTGAAGAGCTCTTTGAAGCAATAGTTTTCAGCGCTGTCTTTTCTACTTTAATCGTCGCTCCGATTATGAAAAATGTACTCTCACGACGCAGAGCAGTCAGAATTATAAAATATATTGCCCCTGAATCTGTTATTCAGACAATGAAAGCTCATACCAGAGAGGATGCCATATATGAACTCTGCGACACTGTGGCAGATAAACTCCCGACTGTCTTGAAAGGTAAATGCGTAGCGACAGCCGCCATAAAGCGAGAAGAAGATTTTGGCACAGCTTTAGGTGAAGGAATAGCAGTTCCCCATGTTCGTATGGCAGGTTTGAAGAACCCATTGTTGATGATGGGTTACTCCAGAAAGGGAATAGATTGGAATGCTCCTGACGGACTACCAGTCAAGTATATTTACTTTATGCTTACTCCTGAAGGAGCGCAGGATGTCCATGTACAGATACTTTCTACGATTGCAAAGGCTATGCTCAAGGTTGCAAACAGACAGTCTATAGACGAATCAATGAGTAGTGAACATCTCTTTGCTACCCTTAAGAATATCTTTTCTACTATTAAACCTAAAAAAATCTAATTGTAAAAAGCTATGCTTGCGTAGCTAACGCAATGGGAGTAATCACCTGTCAGTTCGCCTGAAGTTGTGTATGTTATGAGTTTTGAGCTAAGCTTATTTTCTAGTTTAGCAAGAATTGAAAGCATAAGTCTGATAGGGTTAGCTCCGCAAATAGTAGCTCCGGTTTTCGCGATATATGAAGCAAATCCCTTTTCGTCAAAGGCTAGAATTTTTTCTATTGCTAAACCATCCAAATGTTTTATGTTTTCCTTAATATTGGAACTAAAAGGCATATAACCGAATGAACGACCGTAGTGAGTAAAGTCTGAACTTATTACCCAAAGTATCTTGTCACTCCAGAGTTTGGACAAGGTATCTGAAATCGGCTCGAACATGGAATCATCCAATTGACCGCAGACAAGCGGGATAAGTTTAATATCTGGAAAGAAGTATTTTATAAATGGTAGATGAACCTCCAGCGAGTGTTCTTTCAGATGAGGACGAGAATTCTGGATGAAATACTCTGAGTCAAGAAGTTTTACTGAATCAAAATCAACTTCGATGTTACCAAAAGGCGTTTCACATGACTCATAGTCCGGCAAAGATATTCCGCTAAAACCAACATAGTGAGAAGGAGAGATTAGGACTATTTTTTCGTATTTACTGTCTTTAGCCTGAAAGTATGAGTCAAATGCGGTCTTTCCAGAATAAACATAACCTGCGTGAGGTGCGATAATTGCATTAACGCAACTTCCGGAAGGAAGAGTAGATTTTGCTGAGGAGTTAAACTTTTCAAGCTGCTTTCTCAACAACTGCGGATTGGCATCATAGAACTGTCCGGCTACAGTCATGCGTCTAATATTTTGCGTACTCATAATGTTTTTCTCTCCTGATATGTTAGAATCATTTGCAAAAGAATTATAATAGAGGAGGAAAAATGAAAAAGCACTTCTTGGTAATAACTCTGATTATTTCATCTTTTATGGCTTTTGGTGATAATGTTAAGGACTCTTACATGAAAGATCTGGATGCTTTCAAAGACCATCAGTTTGATAAAAATCAGATAAAGTCATTTGTTTATTATTGGTTCTCTCTCCACGATGTTCATGCAGATATCAATAAGTCTTATGCACTCCTTGATAAAGATAATCTCTATATGAAGTTTCCCGAAATCACCGTCAAGAACCTTGACGACTATAAAAAATGGTATGACGGTGTAGGGACTAATATCAAGAGCAATCTGCACTATGTAAAAAAACTGGAAGTGACTTTCGCCGGAGCAAATAAATACACAGTTAATATCCTTGTAAACTGGCAGGCGATAGACAAGGACGGCAAGTTTATTGACATGGATGCCACCCAGGAATGGACTTTGGTGGATCCGCCTTCAAAAGATATTACTCATCCTTTAGTCCAGAAATACCTTGTCCTGGGATTCAAAGACAATTCTGTCGGCAAGTAAACCGTTAATAATTAAGGATAAAAAAGATCATGAAGAAGATGCTAAAAGTTGTAATTGTGATGTGCAGTTTTGCTGTGTCAACTTGTCTGATGGCTGATTTTCTGCCAAATGCAGCTTCTAACATATCTACAGTAGCTCAAGCAAATAACGCCAATGACGGCACTTTCGTAACATTAACCGGTAAAATAACTGAGCAAATAGGAAGAGAATCATATCTTTTTACTGACTCGACTGGACAGACAAGTGTTGTTATATCCAGAAAGGTTTGGAGAGGAGTAGATGTTACTCCCCAGACGACTGTAACAATCCGTGGAAAGGTTAACAAAAATTTCTGGAACTTTATTGGAATAAGTTCAAATCCTGAAATTGAAGTTAGCAGAATCACCATTCCGGATGGTCAAAATGTAACAGGCTACGAAGAAAACACACACAGACCACTGCGTAATGCCATTGAGTCTATGGAAAGTAACAACTGATTAAATCTCTAAAAAAATGCTATGTGTTGACAATGGGCGCATTTTTATTTTAAGTATATTGTTAGCGAAAGATAATGCAGCGCCAAAATCGGATGCTTCTTCGAATCCGTCAACTTCATAAGCTGTTATTATATTTTTCGGCAATTCTAATTCAGCTTCTGTAATTTCAGTTGCCAAAGAATAAAGCCTGACTATCAATCCATTACCATTTTCAGAGAGTTTAACAGATGAGAGTTCTGCCTCTCCTTTCAGATTTATAAAACTCTTTGCCAATGGCAGATTTTTCCCTGTTTTTTTATAAGCGCTGACAATATCTGGTCTAATACAGAACTTTTGCGAATTGGATAGTAGTTCTTTTGAATTTTCCAATGCAAAACAAATGGCAAACCTGAAGTAGTGTTTCCCTGTTTCAGGGTATTCGTCAGGATCGAATGCCGAACGAATTAGCGAAACTGACAATGAATTCTGCCATCCGCGGTAGCCATACTTGCAGTCAGTTATTAGTTGGATGCCTCCTCCGCCATAGATAAAACTTAGTCCCGGAACATCATGGTTGAGGGCAGGGCGGGTAATTACTCCTGCAGATATATCATTGAGAAAATGATCTGCTTTATCTTTTAGTGCAAGATGGAAATGCAAGTTAGGTATTGATTCGTTGAGCTTTCCAAACTCTTTCCAGTCAACTTCACATTTGTATTCAAGGTGTTTTGAGTCTTTATCAAGTAGAATAGTATAGACAAGTTTGGAGGAATGGAATGTAGTCTGAAATTTAAGGCTCTGTCTGATATTGCCTCTGACATATTCGAGCATTTCGGCTCTACTGTCGAGATCTTCTACTGACATATAAGGCCAGATAGTCCAAGAACTCATACTGCCGCCTTTTTCATCTGCGTAACGGAAAACAGCTCCACCTTTTTCTGCGTCTATCATCTCTTTATTTAAACTTTTATTTATTAGAGAAATAAGCCTGCCTGTTATGTTAAATTGGGCTTTAAGGTAATCATTCTCAAGGATGAATTCTGGATTGCCGATAAGTCTTGGGTTAAAATCCTTAATAGCATCAGGATTTACTTTATCTGATTCGGTTAAAATCAAAGTGGTGTAGCCGCATGCAGGGATAGGTAATTCAATAAGAATACGGAATAGATTGTGTCCCCATTCTTTAGAGCTTTCGCTGATTAACTGATGATTAACTACTTCGCAGTCTGAGTTTTTACAAAGGATCCGGCTCTTATCATAGTTCCAATCCCAGACAGTAATTTCTACTGCTTCGTTTCTGGAATAGGGCAGGGAATTAAAAATATGGTATATCCGAGTCTTTCCATCACATCGCTCACATTGAGAAACATTCCATGTCCTTGTCATAGCGCCCACTCCAGCGCCTTCTGAAACACCTTCACCTCTATCATTTTCAGGCCAGACTTTGTCGAGGTTTATCATTGATGCGATAGCTCTCAAGGATTTGTTTTTGGATGAATTGGCGATTGCTAATGTGTCCTGAAATAGAGCTAATGCGTACTCTCTTGTCTCAGTTACCCCTGAACCAGGCAAAATATCATGAAAATGATTGAATAATATATTTTTCCATGCTTTCTCCAATAAGGGTTTATTATAGGTTTTCCCATCATGTGATTTTGAAATAATTCCGTAAAGTTCAGCATTGTACATGGCAACTTCGCTGAAACGGTTTGCCAGCTTAATCCTCGACTGAGTCGTATAGCACCCGTCGAATACAAAGTTCATCTCCTGTTTCAGAATAGGCAAATCATTTCTTAATGTCTCGAGATGAGAATAAAATTCTCTGTAAGTGGAGAATTTCAGGGTAGGAATAAGAGGCCATTTCTGCATCTCAATGATATTTTCAAAGTCTCTGCGAGTAGGGCCGCCGCCGTGATCGCCAACGCCATATATCATCAAGTATTTCTTAAGTTTATTATCATGGCAGAACTCGGCGACATTATCAAAAATCTTGCCGTCAACTGTATGCATATACCATCTTGGTTCGGCATAGGCGATAATCTCATTGCCTGACGGCGCTTGCCAGCGAAATGCTCCCTTCTTCAGATCGCTATAACCGCGACAGAAATAATAGTATTTAATGCCGCATTTGCTCAGTATTTCAGGAATATTAGCATTATGCCCGAAAGTATCGGGTTCAAAATCAAAATTAAAATCCCTTTCAGGTAAGTCAAAGAGGTTTGATAGGTATTTTCTGGCATAGAGATAGTGCCTGAAAAGCCCTTCGCAGTTAACCATGTTGCGGTCACCTTCGACCCATGTCGAAGCGGATACTTCCCATTGACCGAGTTTCACTTTATTTATAATTTCCAAGAGCATTTCAGGATCATACTCTTCGACAATTTTATAACATGATGCCTGCGATTGTGAATATTTAAATTCAGGATATTTGCTCATCAAGTCAAGCATGGTTTGAAATGTATCGAGGGTTGTCTGGACTGTCTCGTGCCATCCCCACTGCCAGTTCATATCAATGTGCGCATGAGCGACACAAAGCATTTCTATATTTTTGACTTCGGAAGAAAGATGAATAAGGGATTTTTCTATTGTTTCAACTGCATTTTTTGATATTGCTCCTTCTGAAAAAGTCAGCTTTTCAAGGGATTCTAAAGCTCCTGATAATTCATCTTTTGATATGGATTTAAAGTAATGGGATAGCTTAATCAAATACTTTAGTTCAGTTATGATTCTTTCAGCGTTCGAAGTCGAACCGTATGAACGGCGTATATCTTCAAGTCTGGCTAATAATGAATCCATATTCCTTTCTCCATGTTTAAATTACAAGTAAATAATAGTTATTGCACTTGTGCCTGGCATATTTAAGTTTTCTCCGTACATCACTTCTCTGACAAATTTACATTCTGAGACATATTTTCTGATACCATTCCGCAATATTCCTTCACCGTGTCCATGTATAATCATTATACTAGAGAGCTTTCCGGAATAAATATTTTTCTCCAATTCATAAATAGAATCTTCTAGATTTTTACCGTGTAGATCCAGCGTAAAATCATAGTTAAAATTGTGTTTTTTCTTTTTTACCATGATGCAATTATAAACCTAATTTCTGATTTATGGTACGATTTGCTATTGATAGAATTAAGCTTTTTTACTATCATTAATTATTAATGTTCATTCAATCAAAATAAATCTATCAAAAAAAGGGAGAAAAAGGGAATGGTAACTAAGGTGAAACCAGCAACGGCTTATAATGAATTCGTTAGCTATCTGGAGAAAATTTTTGCTGTCACTACAGATGAGGTAAAGATAATTATAAAGGATTTTCATTCTGAAATGCAAAAAGGGCTTTCAGGTTTTGAAAGTTCTCTCAAGATGATACCTTCCTTTACCGACAGAGCCAAAGGAACAGAAAAAGGCAAATTCATAGCTCTTGACCTTGGCGGAACTAATTTCAGAGTAATAGCCGTAGAACTCGACGGAAAAGGCGGTTCAACCATAGCTGGCGTAAATAAATATGTCATAGATAAACAGTACATGGAAGGTACAGCAGACCAACTTTTTGACTTTATCGCTACTTGCATAAAAGGTTTTATGGAAGGCAATAAAATCCCTACAGATAAAAAACTGGAGCTTGCTTTTACTTTCTCTTTCCCAGTAGATCAGACCAATATTGCCGCTGGAAAACTCCTTGTCTGGACAAAAGGCTTTACAGCTTCAGGCGTAGTAGGAGAGGATATTGTAGTTCTTCTGAATGAAGCCCTGAAGAGAATTGGTATTAATAATTTAAAGGTTGCCGCACTTGTTAATGATACAGTCGGAACACTTGTAGCAAAAAGCTATACAGAACCTTCCTGTGATGTAGGCGTAATTCTTGGAACAGGGACAAATGCCTGTTACCCGGAAAAACTTGCTAATATCAAGAAATGGAGAGGAATGCCTCCTAAAGGCAATATGATTATAAATATGGAGTGGGGTAATTTTGATAAACTTTTCATAACTCCTTATGACAAAGATGTAGATGCCGCCAGCCCTAATCCAGGAAAACAAAGACTCGAAAAAATGGTTTCAGGAATGTTTCTAGGTGAAGTTCTGCGCGTTCTCGTCCGTGATCTTATCAAAAGAGATTTGCTCTTTGCAGACGAAAGTGCCGCCAATGCTTTCCATAAACACAGTTCGCTCAAGACTGAAAATATGTCACTAATTGAAGCAGACAGCACAGATAATCTTGGTGAGGTAGAAGCATTCCTTACTAAGTCAGGCATCAAAAATATCACAATAGAGTCCAAGAATCTCCTAAAACATGTCAGCAAGCTTATTTCAGGAAGATCTGCCAAATTATCTGCCGCCGCTATTTCAGCAGTAGTTCTTTGGATGGATCCCGAATTAAAGAGCAAGCATACAATAGGAATAGATGGTTCTCTTTTCGAAAAGTATCCTGGTTATAAGGAAATGATGGAAGAAGTTTTTGAAGATATCTTCAAGAAGAATGCAAAACAAATCGTTTGTGAACACGCCAGAGACGGTTCAGGAGTAGGCGCCGCAATTATCGCCGCCATCGCTGCATCCACCGAAAAGTAATTAGATAATGCGATAAATTATTAAGCCTCTCGAAAGGGAGGCTTTTTTCATTAAATGACAATTAATTTTGAAAAATTAAACCTTCTCGACATAAGAACCGATGAAGAATACTTCATGACTCTTGCAATTAAAGAGTCGCTTAAAGCCTACGAAATAGGGGAGGTGCCTGTTGGAGCAATCGCTGTAATGAACGGCAAAGTTATTGCCAAAGCTTACAATCAGATTGAAAAACTTAAAGACGCAACTGCCCATGCTGAGATACTTCTTATAACTCAGGTCTCGTCTTTTCTGGGGGATTGGAGATTAGGAGATGTTACGATTTATGTAACTAAGGAGCCTTGCCCGATGTGCGCAGGAGCCATGGTAAACTGCAAACTCGGTAATCTGGTTTATGGTCTTCGAGATCCTAAATACGGAGCAGCAGGAACGGCTCTGGATATTACGAACTTCAAAGGAACTCTCCATAAGGTTAATGTGAAAGGAGGAATCATGGAAGATAAATGCCTCGAAATATTTCAGAGCTTCTTCAGAAATCTGAGAAAACAACCAGCCGCCAACTGACAACTATCAACTTTTTCTGACAAAATCAGAACAGTCATTCATCGGATCAACTTCTTTGGCATGCAAACCACATCTATTGAGAAACGGATGCTTAATATAATGTTTGCAGTCCTTGCAGAAAACTTTATCTCCATCAGAATCTATTGTTTTATGAACCACCTTTTCGGTTCCTAAAAAGGAAGCCAGTTTATCAAGTTTACCATCAGTGCTGGGTTGCTTGTCAACTTCAGTCGCTTTTGGAATATCTGCCAGCTTCTTTCCGCACGATGAGCATTTAAGGATTTCACCCTTTAAAATCCATCCATCCATCTCTGTCCCTTTTATTGCAAAAGAATCCTTCCCGCAAAACGAACACTTTATCTCATCACCAGTTTTCATTATTCACTTTACTGATATTTATTTCTAACATTAACCTCTTTGTCTTATAGAAAAGAGTCTATTCAAAGAGATGTTAATTACAATATTAACTATATAATAATGAGTAAAACCATTAACCGCGAAGATACATGGAAACAAATACAAATTCAGCTCCTGCACAGGGAAAACTTTCAAAGAGAAAGAAAACTCAGCTTTACATCTTTGCTGCGTTCTTTGTTTTATATGAAGCAACCACTTATGCAGCAAATGACATGATAATGCCGGGGATGCTGGAGATAGTCAATAAATTCAATGTAGGGTTAAATTATGTAGCAAGTTCTCTAAGCATTTTTATTCTGGGCAATACTATTATCCAGTTATTTATAGGTCCTGCTTCCGACAGGTACGGCAAAAGAGTAGTTCTTCTGACAGGAAATGTGTGCTTTGTGATTTTTACCATACTTATAATATTTACAGGGAGCATCGGTCAATTTCTTGCTTGTCGTTTTCTTCAGGGAAGCTGCATAGGCTTTGTAGCTATCGGATATGCTATGATTCATGAGAATTTTGAAGATAAGTCTGCTGTTAAACTAATAGCCCTGATGGGAAATGTGACAATCATGGCGCCCTTGATTGGTCCTGTAATAGGCGGTTTGATTATCCACACGGCAGGATGGCATGCAGTATTTATTGTATTAGCTGTTACAGCGCTGATTTCGCTGTCAGGATTAATTAAATACGCTCCCAAAAAGAAAAACACGATAGAGAAAATAGATGTTAAGTCTCTGATAAAGTCTTATCTTCTGATTCTTAAAGAAAGAATGTTTCTGCTGGGAGCTGCATCTATTTGTTTAACCACTATCCCCATTATGGGATGGATTGGGCTTGCACCGGTTCTTATTATGGATTTTGCCAAACTTGGTTTTAAGGAGTATATCATATTTCAGATAATTGCATTGGGCGGGCTGATGCTTTCAAGCGTCATAATGCAGGTAATTGCAGGAGCCCATTCGTTTTTCAGGATTATGACTACAGGGAATGTGATGTTTGTCGTGGGAATCTTCTGGAGTTTTGTTTTTTCATGGAACCCTCTGCTTGTGGCAATAGGGTTTTTCATTTACAGCTTTGGACTGGGACTGTATAACGGAATGGTCTGGAGAATTCTTATAAGTGATATGAAACACTCCAAGAGCATGACTATATCATTGATGGTTTTCCTGCAAACAATTGCCATGGCAGGCGGCGTTGAAATCGTAAACTTGATATGCGGGAAATTCGGCTTTTCTTTCTTTGTCTTCTCTTTGCCTAACTTGCTTTGTATGATAATTGGCTCTGTCCTTATCTATTTCTTTGCCAAAATGAATAAAAACAGAAAATGGAAAGAAGCTTCCTCTTAAAAAGCAATTAGTTTTCTTCTGTTAAGGCAGGGATAGGGTACAGGTTGGGGATGGGTTAATCGCCCGCCCCGCCTGTGCCCTGTCCCTAGCCCTTATCTTATTTTCCGATATAAGGCATTGTAAAAGTCATCCAAACTATAAGGATTATGCCAAGGATATAAGGGGAAATTATATGTATAAGTACATTACTAAAACGATTGTTCTTTAGTGAAAGTTGAATTAAAGGGATATATAAGGAAATACCAAAGCCCTTTTGAGGAGGATGCTGAGGTAAGTATACAATAATGATTTCCAAAGCCAATGGAAGAATGGCTATCAGAGAGAATACAAGCCTTAGAATTAAGGATTTTTGTTGATGTGTCTTAAAAGTAATAAATACTATTATGTATATGAAAAGCAGTCCTAGCAAAATAATAGATACAGGTGCAGGTATGATTGCCGAAACTATAGCAACTATAGCTATAATTGGGCCTCCTAAACAAATAACAAGTAGTTGAGTGATGCCTTGAGCCATGAATGTTGAAAAATCTATTGGCATAATTGTCTCCATTTCCAGATTCCATTTTTTGAAAAATATTATCGAGAATTAACGAATATTTCATTCTTTTAAAAGACTTCCTGGTAACTTCTTTTTAATAATTATTTCCAACCACAGCTGACTAGGGAATAGTTCTTCTTTTTCTTTCTATGCTGCTTTCCAGCCCCCTGACTTCTTATATGCCTAACGTCGCATAATGGGACAAAATTATGTTCAGCAAGTCAAAGGCCATTCCATCCACGAGGGGCTTTAAAAGGGTGTCAAGGGTTGGGTTGCTTTATGCTCCCGCCCTTGACTCCCTAAAGCCCCGAAGTATAATCAAAACAGCCCTTTGCGCCGTTGAATATAAATGTATTATGCGATGATAGAGCAGGGGTGTGATATAACCCTAGCCTAGATATGGTTCTGTTATCGGCCGGATGAGCTGTAAGGGCGGCCTGAGCCCTTGAAGATAGAACAACTGATTATGATATTGTTATGCTGTAATACTGTCTAGCCCTGTGATGGTCTGGATGGATGAATAGGCATCATTCAAAACTATGAATTTGGCGGAGACGAAGAGCGAAGCGATGACGGTCGGAGCTAAATGTTTAAGCCTAAAAAACGCTTTACTGCTTTCTTAATAAAATTACTAAACGCGTCATAATTCTCAACTATTTAGCTGATAACGGCTCAATAGAAATAGGCTTCAAAGGAAATCCTTCAGGTTGTTCTGGCATGTCCTTTAATCGAACAGGAAAGTTATCATCTTGTAGCCAGTAAATATAGCCATTAGATTCAATTTGGAGAAACACATTATCGAAAACTTGTATATTCTCTTTAAATGGAAGATTATAAATAAAGATATTGTTGTATGTTTGAACCTTAAGATTAGGGAAAGAATGAGGGAATCCAAATTCTAGCTTTTTATTCTCATCAACTTTCAAAGTTTCTTCAGTCCTTTCCCATTTAGTAATACCAGTCTCCTTATCTTGCTTAGCATAATTATATCCAGCAATCAATTCAATATTAGAACCTGTGTTATTATAGGCGGTTATTGTAATTACTCTTGGACATCCTACTAAAAAAATCACAGATAAAACTAGCAATATTCTGATTATTTTCATAGCAATCCTTATTATTACCAGGACACGACGATCAAGGCGATGACGGTCGGAGCTCTTATTACTTACCTATATTTGGCGGAGACGAAGAGCGGAGCGATGATCGGATGAGCTGTGTGTTTACAGGTTTATTCATATTTACTGTGCTTAAATATATTATGGTATAGCTCATAAGTATAAGAAGAATTATACCCAAAACATATGGTGAACTTAAATGGATTAGTATTGCTTTACTTGGATAGAGGTTTTTAATATATACCTGAAGGATTGGGATATAAATGCAAACAGTAATAGATGCAGGAATTACAAGTAAATCATTTCCAGAACCTAGATAAGTTATATCATACGGAAGATAGTGCATAGCTATAAATGTAGCAATTGTGGTTAATGCGGCTATCGAAAATAGAATTTTTGCTATTATTGACCTTTCTTTGTGTACTTTAAAAGTAATTATTGAGATTAAGCAAAATAATACTAATGAAATAATACTCAATGAAGTAAGTGTTATAATTCTAGATTTGCTTATATCTGCTATAGCCCAACATATAAATCCTGTACCAGCTATTACATAAAAAATAACTCCTATAATAATAGGACCACCTAAGATAACAAAAAGAAATAGTTTCAACAGTTTCATCAGTATTTCAGTTTTCCCTCGAACCCGCCTAGCAAACAATGTTTTTATTTTTAAGAATATCTTGTTTTGGGAATTTTAAAAGTATGGAATTTGCAGATTAGGGCAGGGATAATACAAATTATTAACCACAAAACACACGAACCATACGAAATAATAAACTTCTCTCTTTTCTGACTTTCCTATTGGTGATTCAAAACCTTTAATGATGTTGACTTAATTAATCATTCGAATATACTCAATAGTGATTAAAGATAAAGAAAAAAGAGATACGACTTCTCAATCATTATGGACATAAATCAAGATACTCTTCAGGAAATCAAGAACAGGCTTATCTCTGTTTATAAGCCTGAAACTATTTACCTTTTCGGTTCTTATGCCTGGGGAAATCCGGATAAAAACAGTGATGTTGACCTTGCTGTGATAGTAGAAGAAAGTCCTGAAAAGTCTTATCGCAGGACTCAGAAAGGGTCGCTCGCCTTATGGGATATTAAACTTCCCATAGATTTACTTGTTTTCACCCATGACGAATTCAATGAAAAACTTAAATATCGCTCTACTCTTCAATACAAAATAAAGAAAGACGGAAAGGTTATCTATGAAGCCTCATGAAGAGTGGCTGACAAAAGCAGAACATGATCTTTCTGCGGCAAAAGTTCTGATAGATTCTGACAATGAGCTATCAGATGTAGCAATATACCATACTCAGCAATGCGGCGAAAAGGCATTGAAAGCATATCTGGCTTTTCTTGATTTTGAGATAGAGAAAACCCACAATTTAAAAGTTCTCCTTGAGAAATGCAGAACAAGTGACAAGTCCTTTGAAACCCTTATTTATGATGCAAATTTTATCAATCCTTACTCTACGGCCTTTAGATACCCTGACAGCGGAGAAATTCCTGATAATGAAACAGTACTTGAGGCAATAAATTCCGCTGAGAAAATCTTAAACTTCGTGAAAGATAAAATAAAGGCTTAAATCCTTATCTATTTCTTTGCCAAAATGAATAAAAACAGGCAATGGAAAGAAGCTTCTTAATTTACTCGTGCTACTGGAATCCTATTTTTTAGTTTTTTTTATGAAAATAGTTCTAAAAAATCTAGCTAAATATTTACCAATAAATACACCTATATAAGTTGTTATAATTGTCACGAAAAAGAAAAGTGGGAAACTTCTTGTACTAAATCCATATAATATTGAATGGATAGTTACAAATGTAATAATTTCTATATAAGATTTTGAATCTTTGAATGTTAATTTGAAACATATGCCTATGCATATAAGGAATAGAATACCTATAATTGTAGAATTAGCACCATAGAACTTTACGCTTAATTTAGCTATGTTAGCAAGCAATATATAGATTAATATAACATAGCCAAATTTTGGAAATTGAAACTCTTTTATATCTATACAAAGCTTTAAAAAGCCATTTCCAATTCTGCTAGAGCTTCTGGAATTCTGTCGATTATTTTTTACTGACTTGTTCATAAGGCTAATATTATTTTGTCGATAGCAGCGGTTTTTATTTTAAGAATATCTTGTTTTGTGAATTTTAAAAGCATTGAATTTGTAGAATAGGGCAGGGATAATACAAATTATTAACCACAAAACACACGAACCATACGAAATAATAAACTTCTTTCTTTTCGTGATTTTCGAGCATTTCGTGGTTACATTGTGAGTATATTTGCTCTATGCTACGGGTAGGGGATTGGATGCTGTAAGTATGACATGGTTTGCTTCAAATTATTCTTCAAATCCTGTTAATATAATAGGATGGGTTCCTATGCTGATGAGCAATACAAGTAATTATTATATTTTTGCCATCAATGATATATAATTTCACCATTAACAGTATCGCAGCTCCCATTCGGGAGAGCTTAATACAATAATCTTATAAGGAAACCACACGCTTACGCATGTGGCTATACTTCTTAGCCACGGGTGTAAACCCGTGGTGAACTGAATTCTAAACATTAAAGCCCTCTGGAACGGAGTGGCGGCATAAACTCTGTATTTCAGGTTTTATCACCATTCCTGCTGAGATGATTATTGCTTAAAACTTTAATTGCCATAGAATATTTATTGCCTGAATATTAATCTGAAATTCTATTATGTTCTATATCGAAGTTTTTGAAGCCTTAAGCCTTGAGAGAATCCAATACTTGTTAGTTGGCGGTCTTGCCGTAAATCTGCACGGAGTTCCGAGGCTTACTTATGATATTGATATAATCATATCCATAGACAGGGAAAATATTTTAAGGCTCAATGCTGCGCTGAAAAAACTTGGATATGTTCCAAGGCTTCCAGTTAGTCCCGACAATCTTGCTGATGAAAAGATATTAAAAGACTGGATTGAAAATAAAAACATGACTGCGTTCAGCTTTTATCATTCGAGAGAAAACAACAAGGTCATTGATATTGTTATATCTCATCCATTGTCTTTCTCTGAGGCTTATGCAAGAGCGGAAAGACGCACTGTAAAGAATATCGAAATCCCGATTGTTTCTATTGATGACCTGATTTGTATGAAAGAGTTTGCCGCAAGGCCTAAGGATTTGTCTGACAGAGATATGCTTATCGAAGCCAGAAGAATTATGGAGAATAAATGATGTATAAGGGTTTCAGTTATACCTTGGAGAAAGAGGATATAATCAACTACATGAAGCTGTCCGATGCTGAAAAGCTTCAATGGCTTGAGGATATCGTTTCATTCAGCGACAAAGCTCTCAAAGTAGAAAACAAAGCTGTCAGAGACTATTTCAGAAATGACAATGCCAAGATAAAAGCATAAATTGGTTCTGTACTTATCTATTTCTTTTTGCCAACTGACAATATATGCGCGATATGCCTATCTGGCGTAAATTCAAAGTAATTTCTTGAGTTATCCCACAAATAGTCAGTACCATATAATAAATCATGTACTAAAAAGCTACTACAGTCTGACAATCTGATCGACATAGTATCTAAGTATACAAATCCATTTTGACGAACCTCTGGGGTAAGATTAACTATTACGATTATTGTATTCATAAAATCGACAGAGTGCTTACTGTATGCGATTACATTGGCATTATCGGTGTTATGGAATCTTAAGGACCAGTTGTTTTGCAGTGCACTATTTTGAAGTCTAATCAAATTTAGTCTCTGGATAGTATCTGAAATTGGATATTTCATGTTCGTATTCCAATCTGGAATTTCAAACTGCTCAGAATCATTATATTCAATAGAACCATTTTCAAGTGGCTCATTCATGCAGTATTCAAAAGGAGGGCCGTAAATTCCATAACTGGCACCTAGGGTACATGCCAATATGAGCCGAACCAAAAAGGCATCCTTATCTCTATTTTGTAGATACAAGGGAAGATTCTGCGGTGTATTTGTCCAAAGAACAGGCATAAAATAAGAAGATATGTTGCTTGAGTAAATTTCAGAATAGTACGATTCAATTTCAGTTTTGCTTGTTTTCCATTGAAAGTAATCGTATGATTGTGACATTCCTATCTTCGCCAATTGGTGCATTCTATCTGGAGTTGTCAATGCTTCTGACAAGAATATAACTTCTGGATGTATAAGTTTTATCTGGTACAAGAGCCATTCCCAAAATGAAACTGGTTTTGTGTGTGGATTATCTATTCGGAACACTGAAATACCGAGGTTAATCCAGAATTCTACAACGCTCTTGAGTTCATTCCACAGAGCCTGCTTATTGAAGTTATTGAAATTAAAAGGAACTACATCGCGATAGTCGACATTACCATCCTGTACATATAGGAAGCGCCCATCTGAATCCTTCAAAAACCATTCTGGATGATCCGTGATATATGGATGATCTGGGGAACAGTGAAATGTAATATCGAAAGCAATTTCAACCCCCATTTTTTTGGAATGAAGGATTAATTCTGAAAAATCAGCTAATGAACCATAGAGTGGATCAATAGCTTTATGCCCTCCTAATTGATTACCAACAGCCCAAACACTCCCTATGTCATCTTTATCTGAAGACAAGGTTCCATTCTTTCCTTTTCTATTAGTTATACCTATGGGGTGAATAGGAGGAATATAAATAGTATCAAATCCCATAGCTGCAATTCTATGCAATTCCTTATGAAATTCTTTGAATGTTGCATGCATGCGAGGCATGTCTGAACAAGAGCGAGGAAAACGCTGATACCATGTACTGTATCTAATTCGTGAAGGTTCTACCCAAACAGGAATCTCTATCGGATAGCAATAATGATATTCGGAATCAGTTTCGATCGTGTAACGATACATTCCCAATTCTGTAAAGAAATGCTTGGCAAACCAAAGGCTATCACCACAAGAAATCATCGGTATTCTCATCCAAGTTGATGATTGCTCTTTTCGAATTTTCAATACAAGTGAACTAGCATAATCTCCCATATATCTTATGTGAACATCCAAGGACTCATCAACAGCAAGCTTGATTGGAAATCGGCCATCTTCGACTTGAGGGGTAAGGTCTAAGAATATTGCTTTGTCATTCTTCATAATTAAGTTTCATTAGATAAAAGTGGTTTTTGACAGTATTCTTTTTGAGCTGCATGTATTTTGTGAACTGTAAAAATTTGAATTACTTGTTTTTGGGAATTTTAAAAGTATTAAATTTGTAGATTAGGGCAGGGATAGGGGACAATTTCCTTTGTAATTGATATACAGCCAATTATAAAGGCTTGCTATCGATATATACAGTGTCGTAGCTTAAATCTACTTCTCCAGGCCATTCTATTGAACCTGACACAACTTTTGCTCTTTTAAAAAGATATTGGTTTTTTAGCTTGCGGAATACAGGCAGATTTAAATATTCTTCTGCGTTAAAAATACGATATTCACCATTTTCAAACAATAATTCTAATTTGAAGTTATCTAAAGGTTTAACACTTTTTACATGTGGATTCATACAGTTACCTCAGAGGCTTTATTTTAAATACTTTTTCACCATTAACAGCAAGTTTCCAGTCTGCAATAAGTTCCTCTTTATGGATTTCAATCCAAGCCTGAACTAATCTCAATTGTGATGGTGGAATTTTCCCAGCTAATATTTCTCCGTCTGAAATAGAAATAACAGCTTGATATTCAGCATATTCAACATGTATATGAGGGGCTTTATGTTCTTTATTGTCTTTGAAGAACATTTTTATAATTATTCCATAAAACATTGATAATATTGGCATTTTGTCCTCCAGTTCTTTTTAGTTTATTATAACTTGCTACGGCATGGGCAACAACAAACAAATTTACTTTTCTATGTTTCTGTATCAAGCTAATATAACTAAAGTTTCTGATTTCATTTTGCTTATTTTGTATCGCAGCTCCCATTCGGGAGAGCTTAATACAATAATCTTATCAGGAAACCACACGCTTACGCATGTGGCTATACTTCTTAGCCACGGGTGTAAACCCCTGGTAAACTGAATTCTAAACATTAAAGCTCTCTGGAACGGAGTGGCGGCATAAACTCTGTATTTCAGGTTTTATCACCATTCATGCTTAGATGATTATTGCTTAAAACTTTAAATGACATAGAATATTTATTGCCTGAATATTAATCTAAAATTCTATTATGTTCTATATTGAAGTTTTTTATGAATAAGGGGTTCAGTTATACATTGGAGAAAGAGGATATAATCAATTACATGAAGCTCTCGGATGCTGAAAAGCTTCAATGGCTCGAAGATATCGTTTCATTCAGCGACAAAGCTCTCAAACCGGAAAACAAAGCCGTCAGAGACTATTTCAGAAATGACAGTGTCAAGATAAAAGCATAATAAATATTTTTGCGTGAATTTTGCCAAAATGAATAAAAATAGGCAATGGAAAGAGTCTGCCTCTTAAAAAACATTTCAAAACCCTCTGTTACGACGAAGAACAAGGCGACAAAGTCGGAGCTGAGTTTTATTGATGCAAGGATAACTTGCGCATTTTTGCTTTTTTACAGATAGTTTCTAATAATCGTGATATAGACTTTATAATTACGATAAACCATAAAAAAGCAGAGTAAATCTGGATATCAATGTAAACAAAAATACATAATATACAAAAGCTGATTGACTGCTTTTGGCACTACCATCGCCACCATGCATATAAAGAGTTGGTTTATAATCAGATATTTCATAAATTGGTTTCTCAGTAATAGTCCGCAGTGTGTATATTCCAACTCCTAAATTAAATTTACCTAAACCTTCTCCTCGCTTACCTCCGCCTAAAAATCCACCTGCTCTAGTGTTTTCGGTTCCTATCCCTGAGCAACAAGTTTGTTAAAAACATTATATATCTCCCATTTGATTGAATATGGAATGTATTTACCTATAGGTGTACCTTCTTTTGTATAAGCTGCAAATTCTCCAAAAATGTCATTTAGATTTGCATTGCCTGCATTGCGATAATCTACAATAAACGCAAGCGTATAACTTCCTGGAATTATTATGCCAAACTTTGTAGAAGTTACTCCATCTTTAACCATAGGTATAGGTATTTCTTTTATTGGATTTATAGATGCAATCCATAATATAAAATAACCTAGCAATGGAAGGATTGTTAAAATAGCAGTTATTATTATGAGCTTCTTCATTTTAGTTCTATAGAACCCGCCTCTAACAGCGATTTTTATTTTAAGAATATCTTGTTTTGGGAATTTTAAAAGTATTGAATTTGCAGAATAGGGCAGGGATAAGATAACTATTCTTCTTTAAATTCTGTTGATATAATAGGATGGATTTCTATGCTGATGAGCAATACAAGTAATTATTATATCTTTGCCATCAATGATATATAATATAAGATATGGAAATCTCTTGATATTTATTTTATGAGTATTCCTGCCTGCTTTTTTCCAGGTTTCCGGAAATCTACCTATGAGTTCAGCACTTTTTATGAATTCGCTAAAGAATCTGTCTCCAAGCCCGGCTTGTTGATCATTGTAATACTCAATAGCTTCATCAAGTTCTTTGTCAGCAGGAGGTAAAAGAATTATATTCATTGTCCGTATTTCTCTTTAATCTTGCTTAGGGAAATACCTTGGATTCTGTTTTGCTTATATGCCTTGAAGCGTTCTTCTGATTCATTTATCCATATTTTTTCTATTTCAATATCCGGCTTGTCCAAACTGTCAAAAATTACTTCGGCTATATGGATTTTTTCCAGAGAACTTAGATTCAATATTTCTTTCTTAATTTCCTGCGTAATCATAGTTCCACCTTTATTTTGATTACTGATGCTGTTTTTATTTTAAGAATATCTTATTTTGCGAATTTTAAAAGCATCGAATTAGCAGATTAGGGCAGGGATAGGGTATAACATGTGTCATGTCCCTAGCCCTTTTTTTTGAGAATTAGTTAGATTTTGATTTTATTCGTGAGTTGTGTATTTGACATAATTGTTCAATAGTTAGTCTTGGATATTGTGGTGTAACCAACAAATCAACTGGCACTAGAATGGTATCGGCAATTACTGAACAAGGAAAATCAATAACAAGAAAAATAAAAGTAATTGACTTAACAAGATAGTTTTGATGCTGGAGCATGCACCAAGTGCCCATATTTTCTCTTACGCCAGAGTAAATATGGCCTATCTGCTCTGGTTCTTCTGGTCCCATACCACATTTGCTTTGCATTGTGCAGCATCCAGAAACAAGCATTAGTGTAAAAAGAAAGAAGTATGCAAGTGTTGTCTTAGTTTTAAATATTTTATCTTTCAAATAATCCTCATTATTTTATTTCTGATATTATCCCATCCATTTAATTAAGCAATAGATCATCATATTCACGATTCCTTTTCCACCAATATCTGAATCGATTTAAATATTTCTGTTATACATAACAAACTGTATGCGACATTTAGTCTCTCGTTTCTAGCGTCGCATAATATATATTATGTATAATCTA
>Ga0194039_1000308_pt1 | contig 30857 bp, 34 predicted proteins | sample JunL228m_MetaG_FD_148679 | JGI IMG/M metagenome (GOLD analysis project Ga0194039, IMG submission 148679) | Anoxic zone freshwater microbial communities from boreal shield lake in IISD Experimental Lakes Area, Ontario, Canada - Jun2016-L227-8m | ecosystem: Environmental > Aquatic > Freshwater >... | reverse complement strand
GCACTAGTAGAACCATAGTGGTTCCATTATGGTTTCTATTACCCTCAAAGACATTCCTGAACAACTCCATCGTACCCTCAAGCAAAGGGCTCAACATCACCATCGCAGCCTCAACAAGGAGGTGCTTGTCACCCTTGAAATGGCTCTTCACGGCATCCAGATCGATAAAGAAGTCAAGCTCGGCACAGGACGAACCCTGACGGCTCGTCGTGCATCCGATGATTTCCTGGTCAGCATGGATTTTGGCAATGAGTGGGAGATGAGCAAGTGATCGTCCTCTTGGATACTCATGTCTGGATCTGGGCTTTCGAAGGCAGTCAGAGACTCGGCTCATCCTCGATAGAGATACTTCAGCATCCAAAAACCGAGCGATGGATTTCTGCAGTCTCCACACTCGAGATCGCGCGCCTGATCGAAGGAGGAGATCTACAAATCCACTGCTCACTTGCAGAGTGGGTTAACCGGTCAACCAACGATCTTCTGTTGAAAAGCCACAACATCACCCATGAGATAGCAATGAAGTCTTACCAACTACCCGGCACATTCCATCGCGACCCAGCAGATCGTCAGATAGTAGCCACGGCCATCGTCAATGAATGCACCCTGCTCACAGCTGATGAGAGGATCCTTAACTACGCTGGGGTAAAGTCTCTCGACGCCCGACTCTAGGCAAGCGCTGATTAAATCGCATAGAGGCAGTTGCGATTAAATCAGCGTTTCCCTAGTTCTCCAGCCCCCCACACTCCTCACTCTCACCAACTCACTCGTTTCACACCCTCAACGAAATCAAAATGAGTATCTCTTGAAAGAATCTGAACCGAATATTGCCTAGCCTGTGCCGCGATCCAGACATCGTGCCACGGAATGGGAGTTCCCTTGGACTTCAACTCATTTCTGACTTCCGCATAGGTCGCAGCCGTTCTGGAATCCAACATCAACACATGGAGGCTCCTTTCAAGCAAAACCAACTCCGCCTCATATTCCTGCCGGTGCCGGGATGCTTGTATTCCGAAGTGGTACTCTCCCAAGACTATCGGGGAAAGCAAAACCTGAGACATTCTGTTTAGGACGGGACGGAGTTCTTTATCTCCATCCAGTAGTGCCGAGAGAGCGTTCGTATCGAGGATTACTTCCACTGGTTAGAATCCACGGTTTCAAATTCCTCGTGGACTCTGGACTCGATCATCTGCCTCTCTCCCCCGAGATGAGCAAGCACACCGAAGTGAGCCAACCATGGCTTCGATGACATTGCTTCCTGAGAAGCCAATTTTTCTTGAATCGCTTCGATCAGATAAAGCTTCATTGTCCGTCCTGAAGAGGCGGCACTTGCTTTGACCTTCCTCAGGAGATCATCAGGCAATTCCAAAGTTGTCTTCATGTAGCCATATTCCCATATTTACTGTTTTCGTCAATATTCTCCGCCCTCCCAATCCCTCTTTTCAGCTTTTCTAAATGCCAGCTTTTAAGCTTTTTTCCTCTCCCCTTCATCCTCTGACCACCTGACTTCTGAACCCTTCCCCTCTCGCCTTCTGATCCGCCACCGAGGCGATGCAAAGCCTCAGCCAATCAAGCTGTCGAAACGCGGGGGTGATGATGGAGAAGAGCATGGGTATTAAAGATATTGCCGGGAAGATCAGTGACTCATTGGATATAAGGCATTGTAGAATAAGTTCTACGCTGAGTTAGCTTGGCAAAAGTCCATGTTTTATTGATTGGGAGCCTTCACCATCAAATATTTCCAAATAGCGTTCCACAAGCTTCTTCCAATTATACTCCAGCACAGTCCTCTGGATATTTAGTTTCATGCTTGCAGCGCCAATCTGTTGTCCTTCGGCCATTCTGTCATAGACACTTGCCAGACTCTCTGTATTACCCGGCTTATATAACAACCCAGTGCTGTGCCTGCTGACAAACTCAGCCAGATGCCCGGTGTCCGATGCAATCACTGGTTTCCCATATTTACATGCTTGGAGGAGAACCCCAGACCCCTTGGTGTAGCCCCGTTCATACGGCAGCATGACAGCGTCACAGGCGTCAAAGAGAAGCGCTACAGCATCGTCCGGGTAGTAGCGCTTCCAGGACACGGCATGATCGTAACCGAGTTCTAGGAGCAATGCCTCTGGATCATTCCCCGAGATCAGTGGACCTGCGAACAGAAGCGTGGGCTGCGACTTTGACAGTTTTGCCGCCTCGATCGCCGTTCGGTAATCCTTCCCCTCGCGGTGTGTTCCAAAAAACAGCGGAATGAATGCCTCCCGGGGAAGACCCAGTCGCATTCTCGCCTCTGCCTTATCAAGGATTGGGTCTGTTCTCTCAGTAAGCGCTGCGGGGATATGCACTGCATGTTCCCCGGCAAGCGGTTCCCAAGCCTGTCTCACGGCCTCCGTCTCCACGATGAATTCAAGCCGTCCCGTAGCGAAGGCCCTACGGTACAAATCTGCCCGCCTCGTGAGCGTCACCTGGTCGGGAGCACCCACGCAGAGCGTGGAGAAGCGCCTGTTGGTCTTCATAACCGCCTTCAGCAACAACTGGTGACGCGACTCAACGCAAAAAATCGAACCATCTCCGCCGTCTTTTACTGCATTCCGGAGACACAAATAAAACTCCAGATTTCTAAGCAGCGCGTCGCTCTTACTCCCCCAACCGCGGTTTCGCTTCTCCAAGGATTGAAGCACGGTTACCCAAGGCGCACAAACCGTCCATTCTAGCAAAGGCAGATCCCGCGTATTGCGGGGAGGCAACGCTGCGTAGGCTTTCACCTCCCTGCCTGCGGCCATAAATGCCTTGGTCATATCCACCGTGTAGGCCCAATAATGTCCGGCCAGATGCGTGTAAGGGGAGATGACAGTGAGCGGATTTTTCATTGCTAGCCGACTAACACAAACAATAAATACATGATAATTAGTTAATTTTTCTAAGGGATTTATATCCCCAAGTTTGCATTCTTTTTATGGCACGAGCAGGCTCGAGAGTTGCTAAAAAATTTTCTCCTTCCTGCCCAATCTTAAAAACAACTTCACCCTTAAGGGGAAGAATCCTTGGTTTGAATATACTCGTATGAAGTGAGAATATCGTATATCCAAATTGCTTTAGTATTTTAGTAACGCTTGACTTTTGATAGTCCAGATCTTCATAGATTATATCTCGTATTGATCTACTTTCCAACAACTTAATGGCCCCTTTTAAAACGAATTCTTCAAAACCCTCTACATCCATTTTTAATACATTTATTTTATTATTTAATATAATACTATCTAGTTTTTTTATGCTGATTTTATGTTTTATATTGCCTTCGCTATTTTTAAAATCAACTCTACTAGTACCTTGATTTTCGGAAAATCCATCTGCTTCAATCAAAAATCCTTCTCCAGTTTCTTCACCAATCGCAATATCGTATACATGGGCTATTCCCTTTTTTGTATATTCTTTTAAATTTTGATTAAGCTTTGTATATAAAACTGGGTGAGGCTCAAAAGATAATACACTCCCATTAACACCAACTATATTAGCCATAAGCAAACTAAACTGACCAATATTTGCACCTATATCTACACATGTTTCGTCTTTATCCAATAGACGAGAAATCACTTCGGCTACTATCAGATCAAAGACACCGTACCAATAAATGCCAGCACCTATTGTCTCGTAGGGATTAACTTTTATACTTCCCCCCCAAGAAAGTGGCACGATCATCTCCTCATTTTTTGGCGGATTAAATATTTGTTTTAGACGATGTAGTACTTGGCTTGGCCGATATAAATACTCCGGCCTAGTAACTAATTTTTGTATTTTCATTTTTTGTGTGATTATATCAAATTATTTCTTGATATAATCTCGTGATGATATCTTCGTTTGCCTTTGCCACTTCCTCCAGCCTAAAGCGCTTATGCACGGATCGCCACGCCCGTTCAGCAAGGGCTTGATTATCATCAGGTTGCTTCATTGCCTTAATGATTGAATCGGCCAATTTTCTTGAATTTTTCACATCACAGAGAAAACCGGATCGACCTTCATCGAGTGTCCATGCCACAGCGCCACTCTTTCTTCCTCCGACCACAGGCACACCACAGGCCATGGCTTCGATCAGCACCATGCCGTGGGTTTCGATGAGTGATGGATGCACCATCAGATCCGCCTCAATCTCCAGGAAGTCGAGGATCTGCTCCCGGGGAACACTCCCCCTGAACTCCACATTCGTGAGCAAATTCCTCCTTTGGGCCCAATGCTCAGCCTCACCACCGGCCTCCATGCCGGGACCAAAAAGCACAAGCCTACTCCCTCCCTTCCGCTCGGGCAAACGGGCGAACGCCCGTAGCAAGGTTGACATGTTTTTTAAACCACCCCATCCCCCGACGCTGCAAATCGTATAGGGTTGGTGGAGAGGGGAAGCACTTTCCAGACGCCGAGCCCCTCGCTGGAAAACCTGCCGATACAGCCCATTGGGAATCACCTCGACGGGTGCCCGAGGACTGAAGTACCTTCGGATATGCTCCGCCGTGTAGGGAGAGACACAAATTAGGCAATCGGCTCTTCGTATCACCTTCCAAGCTACAAAAAGGTGGTAGGTCATGTGCCAATGCTTGGCAATCCAGGCATAGCGCAGCGGGGTGTCGTGGCAGGTCACAGCAGTAGGCAAACCGCACGCCAAGGCCGCGAGGGCATGATCATAGCTCCATTGGGCACTCAGGACATCGGGTGATTCCGAGGCCACAGCATCCCGGACCAGGCGAATTTCCTCTCTGTAACAATCGAACAGACATTCCCGACTCCTTCGTTTGGGGAGAACATGAATCATCAATCGTTCTCCTTTGAGGAGATAAGGATGCTTCACGGAAGGATCGAGAGCAAAGACGGCAAGTTCGTGCCCCATCCGGAGCCATTCACGGGCCATAGGTGTGACCGGTGTGGCCGTAATCCCCTTGATCTCTGAGAGCAAGTGCCGCGAACTCTCGTCCAGCAGATCGGCAAGATCATGCGGCTGAAACGGACTGACTAACCCTATTTTCACACCTTAATATTACACCTCAGATCTATCTCAATTTACTCGCGTATAGAACTCCATACCTCAAATAGGGCATCCGAACACCGATCAGAAAATAACCGGGTGAATGATCAATGGTATAGCCCAGTGGCTTCAAGAAATTGGCGAATCTTGGAAAATCAAGCCGCTTGTGATAAGTGCACAACGCAAGGCGTAGCTTCTTTGCCTTACCAATGATCGCGTGCGCCCCTTGGAGGACTTCCCAATCCACGCCATCCACATCCACCTGGATGAAATTCGGGGGTATCTTCCCTTTAAAAAAGTCATCGAGGCTGATCTGCCCATCTCCGCTGATCTCGGCCACGGCCAGGGGAACGATTTCCACCCTGTCACCCCAAGGCTCAAAGGTCGCCCTTAACGGTTCATGCCAATGGGATGCGGGCTCGAACAGGTACGCCTTGGAGAGCCGTTCCAACCGACTCAGGCAGAACATCCCGTCGGAGGCCCCGATAAACACGGCGGTATCACCCTGCTCAATGTCAAACTCCCCCGACACATAACTATGAGGCGACCTCTTGTCCTGCTCCATCAATCCGATCCGCACCGCCTGCCGTATTTCCGCTACGGATTCCTTCCTTGGAAAATAGACCTTGTGGCCCCGATAGATCACATAGTGCAAATCCCTCACTTCATCCCGCAGCACCTCAACATCCTCTTCGCGATAGTCCTTTGTCCATTCATAGGGCGGATTCATTCCCAAAGGCAGAGGTGATTCCGGATGATTATCCAAATATTCAATCACCTGCCGTACTCCTACATCTTCGCTCATACCGTAGCGGTCCTTAATTTTTTCTCGCAACGATGTTCTCATCTGCTGATACCACGCGTTATGAAGAAAATCTTTAATTTCTGATAAAATGTTCATGGAACTTTTAGATGTTTGGAACTGTCGAATAAAAATCGGCGCTATGATGGATCATTTCTTTGATTCAATACATTGGAAGTCCAATTCTGAGTGTTTGCAAAGTTTCAAGGAATGTTCATTTCTCATCGTCCCTCAGACCCAAAAGATGAAGAGCTCTTCGCGCAACACTTGTGGCATGAAACTCAGGAATCCATGCCGAGGATATCTTCATGGGATCTCTCGATCCATTGTCCCATGATTCGGATTCCAATTCCAACGCATCGGCTAGGGCTTCCGCATGGTTCCGCATGGCAAGCCTACCGCTCGATCTGCTGACATAATGATGGAAACAACTCATGAGGGGACTCCCATGGCTTACCACCGAACAACCGCAGCACAAGGCCTGCGCTCCTGTTCCCTGCTGCCCTTCCCAACGCGACGACCAGAATGCCACGCTAGCCAAATTTAGATAATCGGTCAGTTCTTCGTGGTTCACCTGTTCAACGAAGGAGAGCCTCTCGACTGGCTCCACTCCAAGCCTCCTGAGAAGTTCGGCTGCCCCGGCGCCGATTATAATTCCCCTCCATGCAGGTTTTCTCCGTAGAAAAAGCCTGTATGCTTCAATCAGGGCTCGGGGGTTTTTCTGCGGCCACGATTCCACTCCCCATCGGCCTATGGAGACAACAAGCTGCTCTTTTTTTACGCCGGAATATGCAAATCGTTCATCCTGAGGATGCGGGAGATAGTGGATCTTACCGGCAACAGCCGCAGATCCAAGCATGAGCGCTTCATTTCTAACCCATAAGGTGCCGAGGGGAGTTGGTACCGTGACTACTGTTGCCTGAGTATAGTGAAATGCCCGCTGTCTTGGTATGATGGAACAGATCCCATCCACACCGTGCTTGAGCACAGCGAGTGCCTTCCCCTCGAGCCAGCTCTTTTCGTGCAGAGATCTCTCCCATGAATTCCAAAACCATTCGACCGGGTTGGACTCTCTTGAAACGAGACCGCAAGTGTCCATTTGAACAAGGAAGGGAATTCCAGCGTGACGAAGGGCAGCGGCAACACCGTTAAAACGCGGAGCCGCCCAGGAGTAAAGAATCACTCCGTCCAGATTTAGGCTCTTCCACCAATCGGGTGATATCAGATTGGTATAATCCGTCCGCAACAGTTCTGGAAAATCAACTGCATAAGCGGGATTAGCCATCACTGCTCGCGATTCAATTCCAAGTTTCGTCAGACCTCTACTATACATTCCCGATTCACGGGAAAAATAAGATTCATCCCCGATGAAACTCACGGGTGTGCACGAGTAAACACGCAACTTCCGCTTGAGTCCTGAAAAAGCGCTCTTCTCGTTCAAATCAGACATGATGAAATTTCTGCATTGTGATTATTTCTCATTCACTCTGATTCTGGACACCAAGAAGATCGAAAAGCGCGGCGCGATTTCTTGCGGCATTGCACTCGGTTTCCAGCAAAACTGCCATTTTTACATACTCTTTTGAGAGACTACCCTCTTCATTGAACAGCTTGAGAAGTTCACTACCGATGAACTTTTCATCCCTGGAATCGCTGACAAATCCCAAGGAGTGAGTGGAAGCCATCTTGTAAAGGGTGGAGTTCTTATTAGCCAGACAGATCAGAGGGATTCCATCCGCCAGAGTCCTGGTCGATTTGCAGGGAATCGAGTATCCATTGTAGCGCGGATCAGAATCCTCCAGATGCATGATGGAGAGGCCCCAGTGAGAGCGTGCATACTCTCTGGTGAACTCATCCCCCGAAAGAAAGCCCCTTTCCCTAATGAGACTCGCATCGAACCAGCTTTTATTTTTGTAGGAAAACGGGCTGAACAGATGGACCTCAACGGGGCACTGCAATCGGTCACCGATCGACCGCAATGCCCTGATAAAGAGGGCAAAGGTTTCCTCGGCGATGACCGTCCCCGCGTAGCCGATCCGGATGACCGAGGGAGTCTCTGATGGAGGATTGGCCGATTTCTCGCGAAGTGCTCTGATTTGTTCCGGTTCAGCCCCATATTTGATGATCAGATCGGCCTTTTTGCCTGTGCAGCGTTCCAAGTCTTGAGACATCTCCGCAGTGACACAATCACGACTATCTGACATGGCATATATTTCTTCCAGTTGACTTTGGAAGCTATCTGCCCTCTCCCGACCGCATTTTTTCACCAGACCGTCAGTATCAGCCATGTCGTGAATGCTCACATGCAATTTCTGCTTGATCTGCTTATTAAGGACCTTGCGAAAAATTGGAGTAGCGAATCCATAGGGGGCCATCCAAACGACATCTGGTTTCTCTGTTCTTATCACCTTGCGGAGATTCCTGACGGCACGGGGAAGGTAGAATAATTCGAAAAATCTGCACTTGATTTCATTGAATCGTCTATGGGGGGTCATCCATTTTGGAATCTCACCGGGTCCGAAGGACTCGCAGCACATTCCCTCCTTGAGTTTCTCGGCCTTACCGGGATACCACCAGATGATCCGATCTCTCGGCCATCCTCGCAGCAGTTGCTCAATCATGGGGTAGCCTCCTGCGCCCGTATTTCCACGGAAAGAAGCTGCAACGAGCAACTTCGGATATTTTTTCCCAGTCGATGTCATTTTGATTATTAATAATAGGGAGGCAGGAGTTAGGTTAGCCAACCTTGTTCCACCTTGCATTTCTGATGTGCTGGATCTTCTTCTTGTATTGCCCTAAAAGAGAAAGCAGGGTTCTGGTTTTTTCGAGATGACGCTTAAAATGCAATGCGGGGATAGAGCCTTCGCGGCAGGAGAGGGACTGGAGGGGGGAGGTTATAAAAGAAACGAAGAGATTTTTTGCCGATTTGGCAAACTGATAAACCCATGAATTTTTTATCCTATTTTTGGAGTCGAAAGGCCATCTACTGAATGCAATCAGATACATTTCCAGATACGCTGCCGAGCTGCCGGATCCACTAAAAAGACCATGCGCATAGCTCCACGTTAATCTGCTTTTAGGAATAAAATGCTTAATCCCAAGACGGCTATCATACCACAGCCTCCATCCCAAGGCCCTTATTGCAAAACAAAGCTCTGTGTCTTCGCCACCTAGTCGCTTGGTTTCAAGTCGTGTTGTTGTCGTCAGATTAAAAATGAAGCCCTTGTCGAAAAGCTCATGCAAGGCTGAGCGTCTCACGCTAGATCCGGCTCCCCAGAGAAGGTGACCGCTGTTATCGGTGATATCACCCTCTTTTGGCTGCTGATCCCCAAGTGCATAAAATTCACAAATCTCCTCAAACCACTCCGGCGGGGATGATTCGAAGACGGGTTTAGAAGGCCCTCCTGCTATTCCGATCAACGGCTCTTTAGAGAAGATCTTACTGACGCTATCGATGAATCTAGGATTTACCCAATTGTCGTCATCTACGAAGCTAACGATATCGTAATGGGCATTCTTGAAACCGGTTGTAAGCGCATAATACCTTCCGACTTGTGCTTCACTCACAATTCTTAATCTATCACGAATTCCTATCGGGCACGTACGCATTGCCACTTCAGCAGTGCCATCGGTGGATGCATTATCGACGACAAGAATTTCCCATTCGATTTCGTTGTCGAATTCTTGCCGAGCAAGGTGAGCCAGAGTCTCAGGCAATCTGGTCGCACTATTGTAGCAGCAAATCACGATGGAAACGCTCGGGCTCATTGATGCATCATGCGGCGAAATACGATGGCGATGTACTATCGATCATCCCTTGGACGGCCCGCGTAACCTGTTCCACGCTCAGTTCCTCCATGCACCGAATGTCATAAGGACATCCTGAACGCCAATGCCCGACTGGAGATTCGTGATGACAGTAGAGGCAAGGGATATCTGAAGTGAGACCGAGAGCATTACCTTCTGGAGGCAATCGAAAGGCGGGGTTCACGGCGCCGAAGAGTCCGATGACAGGGGTCCCGACCGCTCCAGCAATGTGGATCGGCCCGGAGTCGATGGTGACGACCAGATCGCAAAGCGAGATCATCGAGACCATGTCCGTCACAGATCCGATTCCGATCAGAGAGCGCACCCCATGTAACGGCTTTGATTCCGGAGTGTGATATCCGATCTCCACAACTTCTGCTTTGTAATGATGGTGGATCTTGTCCACCAGTTGCTGCCATTTCTCGTCGGACCAATTTCTCACAGGCCAAGTCGGGCCAGTGTTGATGCAAATCAAAAGTTCGTCACGGCCATCCCTTTTGTGAAGTCCGTATCTGGTTTGAGCCGATGAGAGATCCTTTTTGCTTGGATAAAGCCATGGTTGCCGTATCTCCAAGGTTACTCCGCAGGATGCAGCCAGATCATCGATCAGATGCTTCTTTGCTCCGTTCAGACCGAGTTCATCGGAAGTACTTGGATGATAGACTTTTTCCACAAGCCCCAAAAATCCGACTGGAACTGTAAAATCTCCACCGCACGCTCCGTACACCAAGTCACAGCTAGTGCTCATTTTTACGAGGCGGTGAACAGAGTGTCCTGTCATGAAAACTATCAGCTTATCAGGATTTTCTTTCCTGAGATGTTCACAGAGAGGGAGTGTGCAAATGATGTCTCCAATCGCCACCATGCGGCGGACAACAATTACTTTTTTTCTTCTGAGACCCGATTTCCAAATCAGTAAAACTGAGAACAGCAAAAGATCCTGCGTTCGAATTTTTAAATAGATTCCCCGTAGAAAATGGATGATTCCTCTTTGCAAGAGACTAAGTTTGCTAACTAATTTTTTGTACAATCAATTGTATCTGAGCCTGCGCATCGAATGATGCAGATGTTTGATCGATCGGATAATATGTTGCAATATAACGACGCAGTCCCTCTTTTGTTTCGGAGGTCATGAATCGGCCAAATAATCTATAGATTTTTGCATAGATTTTCACCAAAGGATTTGTCTTTTTAGAGCCAAAACTCATGATTGATCGGTCATATCCCCTATCCTGCAATTGTAAGCTGATGATTTTGCCTCCATTGAGGCTTTTAGCCAGATCAAGAACATTGACACTCCGGGGTGACCAACTTTGAGCTTTAGATAATGTAAAAGTTGCTTTGTGATCACTATTGAATCTACTGGGGAAGACCCCCTGCTCATACAGATCTTCGTCCGGTACCAGTATAAATAAATATCCTCCTGGCTTCACGAGTTGCCACCATTCATTGAGCGCAGCAAATGGATCATGCATGTGTTCCAGGCAATGCGAGGAAAATACAAAATCAAATCTCTCATGGACGAATTGTGTGATAACATTAGCGTCGCCGTCATTTATGTCGAATCCTCTTGCAGTTGGTGTCACCGGATCAGGCCCACAACCGATATCAATGCCAACCCCCGAGATGGCCCTCATCTCCAGCTCTCCCCAATAGCGTTTTGATTTAGTGCATTCGTTCATGAATTATTATATTTTTGAAATTGAAAATGCTGTGAAGGGGGTCATCGGAGCATGTATTTTATATAATCCTTTTTTGATTGATTGCTCTGATGGCATGATCTCAATTTGGCAGACCTCCGCTATATGATCAATACTTCTGCCTTCGGTCGCCATTCCAATACTCAACGAATAGACACCAGGATTAAGGCAGCACTTTGCTATCTCCACATGAGCCAGATAAGTTCCAGGATCGATCTCAGGAAGGGGCGTGTCCTGATAAGTTGTTGAGGAAATTAGCTCTGTTCCTCCTATGGAAAATATAGCGAAGCCGATCTCTGGGTTGATGACAGTTTTGGTTATATTGAATAGGAGGTTGAACTTTATCGGCTCCCCGTAGGAGTAGCACCACGCACTGTCATCCTCTCTTTCAGGCATACTGAGTTTAAGAAAGCGCCCATAAGGCAAACTATCGAATCTCCTCTTGAAAGGAGCTAAGTCAATCTCTCGATCCCCTTGGAGTCCACGAGCAGAGTATGCGTCGATGACATGGTTCGTTTCCCCTTGCAGAACTTTTTTACCACCGGATAAATAGAGGCACTGAGTGCAGAGACGGGCGATTGCCTCCATGCTGTGACTCACAAACAGGACGGTTTTGCCACCCTTGACAACATCCTGCATCTTCCCGAGGCATTTCTTCTGAAATGCTGCATCACCCACCGCAAGCACCTCGTCCACGATGAGTATCTCAGGTTCCAAGTGAGCAGCGACCGCAAAGGCCAGTCTCATATACATGCCGCTGGAATACCGCTTCACTGGGGTATCGAGAAACTTCTCCACTTCGGCAAATTCCACAATCTCATCAAACTTTCGTTTTATCTCTACACGGGACATGCCAAGGATCGCCCCGTTAAGAAAAACATTTTCGCGGCCGGTCAGTTCGGGATGAAAACCGCTTCCCACTTCCAAAAGCGACGCGACCCGTCCAATGATCTCGATTTTTCCGGTCGTAGGTTCCGTGATGCGACTCAGGACTTTAAGAAGAGTGCTCTTTCCCGCTCCATTACGCCCGATGATCCCGAGGACATCTCCCTGATTCACCTCAAAGGAGACATCGTTCAGTGCCCAGAATTCCTCAAGATCATCTCCTTGGATGATCTGTTTTCCTGCCACAAGATCGCGAGTGGTCCTGAGTAGATTATGCGCACGGCGGGCAATCACATCCCGCAGTGCCGTATATTTCTTACCGGAACTCTGGTGACCAAGCATGTACGACTTGGAGAGGTTTGAGACTTTGATGACAGGCTCGGACATATGGGTAGCTCTTCAGTGATTTTTAAATGAGATCGGCAAAGCTCTTCTCCATTTTCCTGAATTGGGAGACACCGAAGTAGAAAAAGAAAATGACCACTACGAGACTCAAAATAAAGCCCTTGGGATCAAGAGGGCTCTCCCCGCCAAGCAAGCACCAACGGAACCCATCGATGACACCCACCATCGGGTTCAACGAATAAAGCAATCGCCACTTCTCAGGAACGACATTAGAACTGAACCCAACAGGGGAGATATAGAGTCCGAATTGAACTAAAAATGGGATGATATAGCGAAAGTCACGGTACTTGACATTCAACGCGGTGATCCAAAGGCCCGGTCCGAGACTTGCCATTACTGCCAGAAGAATAAAGATGGGAAGCAGGAGGATATGCCAATCAGGGAGGAATTGATACCAAACCATCATTCCTATCAGAATCAGAAAACTGATCATGAAATCGACGAAGGATGTAATGACCGACGCGGTTGGAACGATAATGCGAGGGAAATATACCTTGCTGATCAGATTGGCGTTGCCGATGAGGCTCATCGAGGCCTCACTCAGCGCCGTTGAGAAAAATGTCCAGGGGAGCATTCCTGCAAAGACCAATAGGGGATAGGGCACTGTGCCGTCACTAGGCAGTTTGGCCAACCGACCAAATACGATCGTGAAAATAATCATGGTTAGGAATGGGCGGATGAGTGCCCATAAGACTCCGATGACTGTCTGCTTATAGCGGACCGAAATATCACGCCACGCGAGCACATAGAAGAGCTCGCGGAAGTGCCACAGATCCCGCCAGTAATGTCCTTCGGTTTTTCCGGCCTCTATCGTGAGCTTAGTGTGATCCATGAGAAGAGAAAATTCAGACGCTCAGAGCAACCGGCAATTCGGAACCAAAAGTTTTGTCGGATTGCTGGGATGCGTTCCAGTCGCGTAAAGATAATCCGATCATTTTGATCATACCCACATTGAAAAGGATATTCACCAGATCCTTCCGATAGTCACCGACAATGAAAATAAAAAATATCGGCAGGATGATAGCACTGATACCTAGATAGTAGGAGAGGAGTTCGTACGGTGATCCCCGGGCTTCGTTGATCAACCTGTAGAAGTAAACGCCTTGCATAATCAGCAAGGGAATAAAAAGAATCAACCCCACCACCCCAACAAACCGGATACTGCCGACAGGCCCACTATGAAAATCACCATCAATCATGAAGGCCTCCTGTGCTGCATCCGCTCCCTGATAGGCCTGCGTCCCACTCATCATGGCATTAAGGCACCGCTCATATTCCTCACGGGAAAAGCCAAATCCATCACCGAAGATTTTGCTCTGGATATATTTATCGCTCGTCAGCACGATTCGCCACATTTCGAAACGCCATTCTGAGCTATCTTTTGCATCCAGCTTGGCCTCCGCATCCCAATTCCCCGGCAGGAAGCAGAGAGAGCGCTGAAATGTGAAGGGAAGTTTAATAGATGTATAGCTTGTGAGAACTCCAGCCAACGCCACGCAACAGACAGCGAGGATGATCTTTACCCCGCCACCCATTTTTTCACGAAGCATGGCACCCACGATCGTAATGAGCAGCACTTCGATGACTCCGGATCGAAATCCGCTGAGAAGCACCATGATGATGCTGGCGACATAGAGGAGCATCCAACCTAGATTGGCAGGAAGGATCAACTTTACGGGATTGACTCTAGAGGCAATGTACAGAGGAATCGTCATTCCAAGCCCCCCCAAGAATCCAAATCGAGTATCTCCAGCCTTAATGCTGGTAGGATCACTCATCCCCGAGAAGTCATATGATAAAAAGTCCGAGTAAAACTTTCCAAGAATATTTCCGACACCGGGAAAAAACAGGCCAATTCCTCCTGCAAATGTCGTAAATGCTGCCACCCATACCATGATCATTGGAAGTCGTTTGGCAAAACTTGGCGGCATCCTGAAGCGAGAGAGGATCAGGTAAGCAGCGACACCGAGAAGCACATCGACGTAAGGCTTGCCACCCACTCGTCCACCTAAGCCAATGGCAGCAAAGCCAACGGGGTTTCGTAAAAACGCAGTGAAGAGATAGAAGAGATTGATCCAGATCCAGAAGTCGATGATTTCGTAAGTGTACTTGTATCGTTTACCAACCTTGAAGATATATCCTGCCACAAACAGGACGGTCGCCATAAGAATCATTAACTGGCGTACATTGAATGGTAGAGGTAGCAGGCTGATGCTACCGGTCAATCCCCAGCATACAGGTATCATGAGATACATCTCCGTACCCATCTTGAAAAAGAATGTTCCTGCGGCAAGCATCCCAAGGACGGCGGCAATCGGGAAATAATTCTCCTCGGCAATATAATTGCCCGCATACATAGCAAATAAACACCCACCCAGCATCACGAGGAACTCCAGAATCTGCTGGTTGGTGATGTTTCTCAGTGATGTGGCCATGGATTTCTTTAACTAGGGAGTCTCGTTATTTATTTGCTGAAGGCTCAATCACATACCATGTATCAGGATCTTTTCCGGCAAAAATGGCAACTTTCTCCTCCCATCCAATTTTTATTCCCTTGGAATGTGCTAATGCCTTAGCGCTCAGGTTGTAACGCTCCTTGATCCCCACATCTGACCCCACGATACAATCCAGCCCCTTCATCACCGCGGGGATCGTATTTGAAACAGAGCTGACGTCGATCACTTTGCGCTCCCCAAATGGTCTCCAGAGAGAATACTCAGATTCATTTCCACCTCCAGCAAATCCAATCTTCTTTGATCCTATTGGTATATGCTGCCTGATGATGCCCAACTGATCGTTGCGTTTGGCGTAAACGCTGTAGACCGATCGGATCCGCTCGGTAAAAGCGGGATTAAGATGTAACTGCTTGGAAAATCCGATGAGGGCATCCACCGGAAAAATGGGACGAGCAGGACTCAAGATCAGTGCTGGGAGAACGGCCAACTGAGCAAACAGAGCCAGTATGCACCACCAAGTTGTTCTCACCAAGTCGCGTTGTCCTTGAAGAACGAGTACGGGAAGTAACAATCCGGGATAGTAGGCCGCGATCAGACGTGCCGAACTCTCCGATCCAAGTTTAGCCATGTAGCCTCCAAGGGCAACCCAGCAGAGCGCTCCGAAGAGAAAACCGATCCCCGACTCCACCCCCCACTTTCCTCTGAGCAAAATGGCCCCAAGAGAAAGGAGTAGCAGGAGCGTAATCCCAAGCCCCAGTCCGGCAGCTTCCTCCATGGGGAGTTCTCCAAGACTCAGATCAAGTCTGGGAAAGTGATTGCGAATGGATCGTAGAGGCTCCTGCCTCAACCAACTCAAGGTCTGTGCATTCCATATCTTGGCCGATGGGAGAATGGGGGGAGCGATGGCACCGACGCCAATTTGGATCGAATTTCCGATCACGCCTGCAATGGGATCATTGAGCTTTACCTGATGTCTGTTCTTGGGATCTCCACTCCAATCTCCTGTATGGATAGTGGTGAAAACAGCTATCGGTAGAAAAGAAACTGTGATGGCAAAAGCCAAGATCAGAATCATGCCAATAGGCCGACTGATGAGTAGACCGAACAACGGAACCATGACCAACGCCAATGGCAACAGGAGAGGTAAATTGGTTGCCTTGGCACCGCTGATAAGGGCGGCAGAAATAAGCGCAAGGGCCGCATACGCAAAAGAGTTTCTCCGCCTTGCCCATCGTGCAAAGACAATGGCACTTAGGAAGTAGACGGTGGCAAAGCTGTCGTTGCCAATGCTGCCAGCCTGCAGGGCAAAGCAGTAGGCCGTCGGAAGGATCCACATCCAGCACCAGGCAACCCGTTTTGAAACTCCAAGCTGAGTAAAAGCGGAGTAGATCAGTCCGGGAAGCAAGCCATAGGGGATAAGATTGATAAGGAAGAGGAGTCGGTCACTTTTAAACAAGATGATGAGCGGAGCCATAAGCCACTCGAATCCGACGGCGCTAAAATCCATCCTGTCATTAGCTCCACCGATCCAGTGCCACTGATTCTCACTCCACCAGTGGAGCACTCTGGGAAGCCGGTAACAGAGGGCATCGTAATTATTGGGAGCGTGCAATGATCCCCCGATACAGGCAATCAACAGACAGAGGCAGTAGACTAACGGAAGTGGCCTCCGAAAACGCCGCCACAAAACTCGGAAGGGAAACCATTTCCTCTTCGCGACTGCATTAGAACCAAGGCGTTTCCAAAGCGTCAGGGTTCCGGTGAGTAAGGCCAACGACACCAGATACCCCGCCCCACAGAGTTGATGGCACATGGAGAGAATCCATCCCGTACATACCAACCAAGCCGACACAAGGATACAGAGTGAGTAAGGTGACATCCTAAAAACTGAGATGAAAGAGCGTGAGGAATTTAACGCGCCCGTGCAATAGCCACGATGCTCTGACCGATGCAAGGGCGGCACCATTCACTCTCCAAGCAGTGGGCGTATCTAAAGATGAATCGGTCATAGAATCGAACCATTGTTGGGTTAAAACTCCTGCTTTGCATCAATTTGAAGTTTAACAACCAGGCGAAATACCCCGGAAAGTTGAAGTAGAAGATTTTTTCTGGAGCAAACCCGGCCTCCGTCAGGGCTTCCTTCATTGTGCGCCTCGTGTATCTCCTGAAATGTCCGAAATCTTTGTCCAGAGGAGAGTAGATCTCCGGGCGTGCTGGAGCAAGAATGCATAGATTGCCTTTTTTGGGAGAAAGCAGGGCATGGTAACGCGCCAGTTCCTCGACATGATCTTCAATGTGCTCAATCACATTGACGCTCACGATGGTGCTGCAAGAAGTTCCTCCCGGCAGATTGGAGACGGTTCCCTCAACCAAACGGATTCCTGGGCACTCCTCCCGAAACTGTTTGGCAAATTTCGCATCTGGTTCGACTGCAGTAAAATTATTGCCTCCCACGGCCTCCACAAAAAGTTTGGACATCTGGCCGATCCCAGCACCCACCTCAAGGACATGCCCTGAAAGATAAGGCATAAATTCCCTGACAATGGCTAGGGGGTAGTAGCGGGCTTCACGCAGGGCGGAAAACTCGAATTCCTCCGTTGTGGCGGCACTGTTTGGCTCCAGAGTGAATTCTTTCATTCCAAGAATCCTACGACTGGCTCTGAAAGTGGTATTTCAAGATGCAGCGAATGGCACTCAGACCGTCTCTCCATCCGATTTTTTTACCCTCCGCGTACGTTCTTCCTGAATAGGAAATGGCCACTTCATAAATACGAATATCCATTTTGGCAACTTTGGCAGTGATCTCGGGTTCAAAGCCGAAACGGTTTTCCTCAATGCGAATCGATTGGATGACTTCACGGCGGAAGACTTTGTAACAGGTCTCCATGTCGCTGATATTTAAATTCGTAAGCATGTTGGAGAGCAGTGTCAGGAATTTGTTGCCCACCGAGTGCCAGAAATAGAGGACGCGGTGCGCCTCTCCACCGATGAAACGGGATCCGAAGACTACATCGGCCTTGCCTTGAAGGATCGGCTTGAGGAGCACGGGATACTCCTCGGGGTCGTACTCCAGATCTGCATCCTGAATAATCACAAGAGGGGCCGTTGCATGAGCGATCCCCGTGCGCAGCGCGGCTCCCTTGCCCATGTTCACAGGATGGTCAAAGGCTCTGACCTTCGGTATCTCCGATGCCAACCGATGCAGCACCTCACTTGTCCCATCCCGGGAGGCATCGTTGACAGCAATAAGCTCGGCTACCTCCGGCCGTTCGAGAACTTTCCGGATCACTTTCTCGACGGTACTGGCCTCATTGTAGACCGGCATAATGACGGACAGGCATGGGGTGAAATTCATGAAGGGAAAGTTGACGGATTTATATGAGGGAGTTGAGGGCATTCCACGATGCTCATCCGTTAACAGGATATTCTGCTTTGCCGATGATCAGATCGCAAATCGCCGTGAGCCATATCATATGAATGCACTCCACATGGTTATACGCCCTGCTCTCCACCCAAAGATTAACATCTCCGATGGATCTCAGTGGGTTGTCTGAGGCAAATCCGCTCAGCGTGATCATTGATAGACCTGCATCCCGTGCATACTCCGCAGCCTGGACAATATTGGGCGACTTTCCACTGGAACTAATCAGGACAACTGCATCGCCCGGTTGGGCATAGTGCCGTAGAGCCTGCACGAGCCACCGATCGTATCCGTAATCGTTGGAGTAAGCCGTGATGAGATTCGGCTCGTTAAAACTCATCGCAACAACACCGGCTTGTTTTGTGAAATCAACAGCCAAGTGGCTGGCAATGGAAGCACTTGCCCCGTTGCCAGCAAGCATCAGTTTGGCTCCGCGAGACTTGACCGAGAGAATCAGATCCCTTGCTTGAACCAGCTGTAGAAACACCTCGGTGTCTTCTAGAAAAGAACGATAGGGCCTGAAATATTCTTCAAGCCAGGAAGAATCTGTCATATAATTGACTGATTATACGTCAGTTTTGATGTGGAGGTTAACAAGATGCATTTGAAGGTTTATTTTGCTAGGTGAGATCAATCGGATTTTGTGTTTAAAAAAGAGGTTGATATATCTATTTTAGAAAATCTCATAACATTATATAAGTGATAGAGCGATGTGGCTGGAATAGTCACATCTATTTGACAGTGAATCTCAGAAATCGATTGTATTATTATGGCTTTGACTATTTACAGTATTGAATATGGATCTTATAGCGTATGGACGGAAGGGATTGGAGGATTAGCTTGTTTTATCCAGGCCTCAACGCAACTTTTCTCCCCCTCTCGTGCAAATCCAAGCTCGGTAAACTTTTGACGAATTGCGTCGCAGGCCTCTTCTCCGATAAAACAAGGATGCAACTCAAGAATCACAAGTCGGAAGGAGGCAATCGTTGTTGCATCTGCATCCACAACGAATTTTTCTGCTCCTTCTATATCCATTATGAGCACACTAAATGGACCATATTTTTTGTTTAATTCTCCCATTGTTATCCCCGTAATTCGAATCGCCTGATCGCTCATTCTAACTCTCGAATTGTGAAGTTGATCGCCAAAAGTAAAATTCTCGATCTTGTTAGGTGAAATTACGCTATTAATAACAAGGAATTCAGCATGATTATGAGCTCTATTGCGATACAAAAAAGGTAGCGCTTCAGGATGAGGCTCCACCACGACATGACTGGTCTTATTGCGAAGAATCCGGTTCGTTACACATGAAATAACACCTATCGCTCCGCCGAGTTCGATAACACTGTCTTCTGGGTGAATAAGCGCCTCTATTTTTTCGCGTTCAGCCCGTTCATAGCCATCAAAGAAAAAACCGGTTCTGAGTGGAATTGGAAATAGCCTTTTTGGAATTTCAAAAATAAAGCCGTCACTCCGATATTCACGATAAAATAAGGTAAAAAGTATTCCAAATAACCAACTCTCTCTCGTCAAACCGCGAATCCGTTGCCAAAAGGAGTTGGGAATAGCCGCTTTAACTAAAGGCTTTGCTTTTTGAAAAATAGACATACGAAGATGATTTTTGAGTCAAGCAAGCTTCGCCAGAAGTGATTGGGCTATTTCTTTAAAACGGTCATACTGGTGCAAAACAGGTATCAATGACCCATTGGCGTTGATCATAAGTCCTTCTGAGTTGAAATGAAAATCTTCAGGCTTGCATAGCCCCATTGTATGAATACGGCCATGCTCATTCACAAACTGTTTGGAACGATCTTTGAGTGTGTAATGGGCGAGGTAGTTGTGAATTCCCTGATCGTTTACGCAAACCCTATGCATCCAACGAGTTGTAAAGAGGTGATCAAGCATGAGATCAAGATACTCCAAGATAGCTGGAGATGGCCCCATCGTCGTGCCTGCGCAGGATATTGGCAAATGTCCCATCTGATCCGCAATGGCCGTACCGTAAGAAGCCTCCACCATATGGCGGCACTTGCTTTCATTGCCGAGAGTGTATCGGGCATCCTCCATGAAGAAACAGACTCCCGGTTCATCAAAATCACGAAACGGATCATCTTGAAAGATCACATCTCGGGCATCGGTAAGTAGAATATTGGCGTATTTATCAGGATGTTTGGCAAGATAATCATGATAAATCACGAAGCGGACGGACATCATGTTGAATACATACTGCCCAATTCTCTTCTTCAGCTCCAGTGAAGGGAGGAGTCTGAAAAGGAGTTTCCAAAACGGCCAGATAAAGGTGAGTGGATTATTCTTCCGGTAATGAAAGTAGCTAAATGATTCTACGATTATTCCTCGAGCCTTGAGATCCGCCAGTTGCTGCTCCGTTGCCCAAGTTACAAAGAAGACAATATCCCCGTTAAAGGAGGTTTTTTCAAGTGTTCCAAGGAACGGTTCCAGATCGATCGATCCCGGATCAAATACCACGGAGAGAATAGCATTAGGTTTCTTCATTGGTTGCAATAGTTCAGCAGTTTTTATTTTAGGAACCAAGGGCTCATCTTCGATTGGATCATTTTCCTATATCTAGAGTATCAATGCACAAAGATGATCCGACTGCCTTGCGGTTCAAAGCCAAACTTCACTTCGCGCAATTCGATGAGAGATTTCCGAATGGCGTCATGTCGCTCCAAAGGTGCGTGGAACACCATGAAGCCTCCGCTTCCCGCCCCGAGGAGTTTACCTCCAAGAGCACCAGCCCTGCGGGCAAGCTCATACCATGAATCAATCTGAGGGGTGGAGATGCTCCTCGAGATACTTTTTTTAAGAATCCAGTTTTCATGGAGGATTTCGCCAAAAGTGGAGATGCTATTTTTCTGGAATTCTGCCCTCAAATCGAAAGCCAACTTCACCATTTCCTTCATCACATTCTCCTTCTCTCCACCGCTACCGATAACAAGCGTCTGATGAGCAAGAAGTTCTGAGGCACTGCGAGTGATGCCAGTATAAAACACTAAGAGCTCTCTCTGGAGTTGCTTGATCGTTTCTCTGGAGCAAATGACCGGCTCGATTGTCACGGTATCATCCGGATTGAACTGGATGAAGTTCAGTCCTCCAATGGCCGCCGCATACTGATCCTGCTTTCCGATGGGCTCGCCACATCGCTCGATCTCGATTTCACAGCACTGTTCCGCAAGCAGCTTGGATGAAACATAACACCCCTGATGCGCATGAAGTGCGTGGAGCAGGGCGATTGTGAAGGAACTGGACGAGCCGAGTCCGGTGCCACGGGAGGGAATGTCCGCAACAGACGTGATTTCCACCCCTCCGTCGATTCCGAGCATAAGCAATGCCTCCCTTACCAAGGGATGCTGGAGATGGGCCGCTGACGGAACCTCCTCTGTCTGTGAGTAACTGACGCGCAGAGTGTGATCGAATTTTTCACTCACTGTCACATACACATATTTGTCAATCGCTGTGGATAGTACGGCCCCGCCATGTCTGCGGTAGAACGATGCGATGTCGCTCCCTCCGCCTACGAAACTCATGCGTAATGGAGTCTGGCTGATAATCATAACAAATTGGTCTTCACATCAACTGTGGCAGAAGATCGAGAGTCTAGTACGACAATCTGCTCTTCGTGCAATCTTTCCTGATAAAGGAGATCGGTTTTTTCTTCATCCCAGCCTCTCAGCCGGTAATCGATTAGAAATCGTGAACGACGGATCTCTTCATCGCAATGGCAGAAAATACGTGTTCCGCAGAGTTGTTTGATTATCGGCAGATCCAGAGCGACCACTCCCTCGATTAGCACTACATCGCCGGGATCAATAACAATCTCATTTTCAATTTCGCGCCTACTCCTCGTCTTTCTGTCATAAGTTGGTTGTGCAATCCGTATTGGCTCGATCGATGCTGCAAACAAGGGTGCCAGCGCAGATGTGATCGCGGTGTAATCATATCGATCCCTAACACCCGGGCCCGGTCTCTCCATTTCTCCGAGAATCCAGTTGTCTAAAGAAATAATTTTCACTCTCAACCCTCTTTCCTTCAACACCTCCGCGACTAAACTCGCAAGCGTACTCTTTCCGCACCGAGCCATCCCTCCGAGCGCAATTCGCTCATCAACATGAAAATTCTCCGTGAGCACACGAGTATTCTCCAGCATTCTTGAATGATCTCGTGTAATGAATGATGCCGCTTCAGCAAGGGTGAAAAATTCGTAATCCGGACGAACTGAAAATCTGTTGTCCCGCCCCTGATGCCCCGTATGAATCAAGACGGAACGTATACTTGCATTCATAGCAGTCTGGATGTCTGTCGTTGTATCGCCGATCAGCCATGAATCGCGAAGATCAACATTCCAGTCTCGAGCTGCCTGCTGGATAAGTCCGATTGCAGGCTTTCGACATTCGCAATCGATCTTGAACTCAACTCGTTCGCCAATGAAACCACGATCTGGGTGGTGCGGACAGTAGTAAATATCGTTGATAAAGGCTCCTTCAGCACCGAGCAAGGTCTCCATCTTGTCATGGATAAGTCGCAACTCCTCTTCGGTACAGTCCCCACGGGCAACGACCGGCTGATTGGTTATCACAATGACAGGAAATGCGGCGCGGTTGAATTCTCTGATTGCATTTGCAGCGCCCGGAATGAGTTCAAAGTCTTCCAAGCGGGATACCCGGCCAACTTCGACATTCAGTGTTCCATCGCGGTCAAGAAAGACCACTCCTCTCGCCTCAGTCCCTCCCTTTCTAGAAACAATCCCATTTGTAAGGTCGGCAGTTACCTGAACCAGTCTCTCGGGTGTACCCATATCCTTGATGTATCCGCGCCCCCTGTAAGCCTTTATCAGAGCTCCGCTTGTGAGTAATTCGGGTAGGATCTCCTTTCCAAAATCGCATTTTTTGGAAGGAGGAGCAAAAGGCAAAAGGCATTTTCTTTCAAAGACATACAGAGCCGCATTGACAAGATTACGCCGATTCACCCCATGAGGATGTGGATATGGATGGAAGGCCGTGACTCTTCCTTCATCATCAATTTCCACTAGATCAGAATCGTGGGGATGATCATTGGGATGCACAAAAACGGTCACATCGGCTCTACTCCGGCAATGATCTTCAAACATGGTGCCGAGATCCATTCGAATAAGGGTATCAGCATAAAACACCATGAAACGCTCATCCAAGCGATCCAACGCGGAGAGGATACAACCGGCAGTTCCCATCGGTTCCTTCTCAACAACATATGAGATTTGCACTCCCCAGCGGTTGCCATTCCCAAAATAATCCTGAATTACTTCTACCCCGTAATGGCCAAAGACAACTATGTCCTCAAAGCCATGTTCTCTGGCCAGTTCGATCTGATATTCGAGAACTGGCTTGCCCTCAATAGGAGCCATCGGTTTTGGAAGCCCTCCCAAGACTGCCTCTAGTCGTGTTCCTTTTCCGCCCGCAAGAATAGCAACCTGTTTCATGACAGGGAATTTTCCAGCGACAATTCCTGAAGAGCACGAAGAACTGCCTCATCGGAACTGAAACGTGGATGCCAACCGAGTTGTCCGAGTTTCGCAACAGAGTAACGAAATTTTGAAACATCTCCAACCCATCCCTTGGCGCCGCTACCATAATGAATTTTTGCACTCGGAGAGACCAACCGAACCGCTGTTTCCGCGATATAGCGCACAGTGGAGCCATCACCATTGGGACCAATATTGTAATAGTTAAGAGAGGCAGATGCCTTGCCCACGATGAATTTCATGGCATCAATAAGCTCAAAAACATGGAGATATGGTTTTTGTTGGGTGCCATCTCCCAGCACATCTAGACAGGAAGGGTCGGCTCGTAGCTTTTTTATAAAATCGAATAGGGCCCCATGTGTTGCACGCGGGCCAATGACATTGGGAAAACGAAAAATCCAGGCCTGTTTTAATCCGCTTTCTACGGCGGCACTAATGGATGCTTCGGCTGCTAGTTTCATCGCGCCGTAATTTGAAATCGGAAGCATGGGGCCAGAATCTTCCTCAAGCAACGAGGTTCGGTCTCCATAAACAGCCGAGGTAGAGGAAAAGGCTAGACGGGGGATGTGCAGATCCCGAATAACCTTCAAAATGTGATAGGTTGTGAGGAAAGTGTCTCTGAGATCAATTTCTGGATCTGAAACTCCTGCCGAAATATCACTGTTAGCGGCTAGGTGCCAAACTGCGTCAATTGGAGACCTTTTTGCCTCTTCTTCCAATTGCGGTTGATAACTCCCTGTCTCATTGAGATCTGCTTCGATAAATCGGAATGAAGGATTAATTTGCGCTTTTTCTAGATGCCCCATCGTACCAAGGGAGAGATTATCAATTCCGATGATAGAGTGGCCATCAGCTAACAGGAAATCAGTCAAATGACCTCCAATGAATCCAGCAGCACCAGTGATTACAATTTTCATAAAACTAAGTTGGAGCACTATTATTTTTAACAGCAGCCTCCTATGGGTATGGCCGTCTCCGATTTATGGTATGATTTAGTGATCACATGTCTGTATGAACTGCTCAAGCATTGGTCTGAGTTCATGGAATGTATGAATGTCACATGCTTCTAGCATCCAGTTATCCCAGGCACGCACAATGAATTTCTTGAAGGATCTCCCTCAGTCCATAGCGATAGTTCCACTCTGGATAGTGAGTCTGAAATTTTCTAACATCACTGATCCACCAGATATGGTCCCCTATGCGGTTGTCTTCAACATAACTCCATTTGAGTTTTTTTCCGCTGAGTTCTTCGCTGATGGCGATAGCTTCGAGCATAGAACAGTTGGAGTGACGGCCACCGCCAATATTGTATACCTCACCACACCGAGGTGATTTGTAGAACTGCCAGAATGCTTCAACAAGATCATGGCTATGGATATTATCACGTACCTGCTTTCCCTTATAACCAAAGACCTTATAGGGAGTCCCGGATTCAGTGCATTTCATCAAATAAGAGAGAAATCCATGTAGTTCCGCACCCGCATGACTCGGTCCCGTTAGACAGCCACCACGAAAGCAGACAGTACTCATTTCAAAATAACGGCCATATTCCTGAACAAGGATATCGGCAGCGACCTTACTCGCCCCGAAAATGCTGTGTTTTGTCTGGTCGAGTGACATACTCTCATCAATGCCACTCTGGTACTGGTGTGAGGGATCAATTTCCCAACGATTGTCCATCTCTATAAGCGGAAGCCTGTTCGGTGTATCTCCATAGACCTTGTTAGTGCTAGTGAAGATGAATACCGCATTCGGTACATGGAGGCGAGTTGCCTCCAAAAGATTGAGCGTGCCAACGGCATTAACTCCGAAGTCGGTATGAGGTTCACGAGCGGCCCAGTCATGCGATGGTTGTGCAGCTGTGTGAATTACTACTGAAATATTTTTCCCATATTCTTCAAAGATGGCATGCACAGCAGAGGCATCCCGGATATCGATGTCGTGATGGCGATAGCCTTGTATGCTGTTTTCCAGCTGTATTCTGGTAGCAGCTGTAGACGCCTCTCTGCCGAAGAAATATGCACGCATATCGTTGTCAATTCCGACAACATCGAACCCCTCTGCAGCAAAACGCTTACAAGTTTCCGACCCAATCAGGCCCGCTGACCCGGTTACAATCGCAATAGACATATTGTTGTATTGTTTGAGTTATCGGTGAAAGGAATGCCCCCGTCAGGAATTATGCCGTTGATCTAGTTTTTGATAACATGATGTGTTAGCTCTATGAAGATCAGTAGTAGCAGACTCCATATTGTTCACAGCAATGATAACACTGAGGTAGCCTTGGGAATTCAATATGATATCCATAAAAAGAGCAGGGTAGGCAGATAGGAAATGGCGGTCAGAGGTCGGGAATCAGAGATCAGGAGCCGGAAACTACAGAAAGAGTATTTACCACAAAGGGGAATCCAAGAGGGAATAAAGAAAACTGGAAAGATGAAGAGGGCGATCAGGATTCAGAGGGAGGATGGCTAAATCCTTACAAGACCGGAATATACTCAAGTAATGAAGGAGTGGCCTCCCCAATGAGCGCCGGCTTTATTCGCTGGTCAAAGGTGGCTAGAATCCCCTTTTTACGATGGCAGAGATTGAGTAGATAAGCGTCTGTTGACTGAGTCGATCTTACTTGAGGTCTCTTTTCTACGATCCATCTTGAGGAAGAATAGTCATCGTTCCAAAATTCGTAGTTTTGTGCGGACTTTTTGAGTTCTTCAAGTCGCTCGGCCAAATCAATGATTGGGGTGGGAGAATTGGGATATCCTGAGTGTGAGAGGATTCTTAAAAATCCATTTTCCGTGATGGGACAGGAATTCCAGCCTGTTTCACCAACTTTTTCAAACCAAGCGTGGGCAGCTACATGATGGATATGTGCCTGGTCAAATAAGGCAACAAGGACATTAACATCCAAAAGATAAGAACCTGGCATTGTGTATAGATTACTCGTCCCTGAGCTGGTTGACGACATCAAGTGTCACGGGATGAGCATCTTGAGAACGGGCAATAACCCTGACTCCATTGCGGATTGTTGTCTCGGATTGAGCAGGAGCTATCGACTTACGCATCAGCAGCGAAACAACTTTGCCAAGGCTCAGAGATCGATGTTTAGCCATGTCTTTGGCCACCTCCAAGACATCATCTTCAATTTCTAAAGTAGTTCTCACTAAATCATCATCACATCACCGCATCAACTAGTCAACAACAGGAAGGGAAAGCCGAAACCTGAAAGATGAAGAGATCAGAAGTCGGAACCAAGCCTGTGGGAACTGGCGCGGTAGAGCACGATGAAATCGTGGCTCGCAGGGAGCCACTGCTTTGCGAACTCCGAGTGCCGGGAGGCACGGAGTAGCCTGCGTAGCAGTCCGTAGGACGAAGGACTCGGGAGAGGCTGAGGCAAAGAAAAGTGGCTTCAAATCAGGATTCAGAGGTCGGAAGACGGTTTAAACTGGAAGAATCAGTGGGGACGGCAGGGAAAGAAGACGGAAGTCAACAGTCCAGCCTACCGAGTGCGCGTGTTCACTTGCCACATCAATTGCAACCATCCACTGGATTGATCACCTGATCAAATCCAACATGCTGAAAATCCTTGGTATTTCTGGTGTAGAAGGTTTTTACCCCATGATGGATGAGCGTCGCAGCAAGCACGGCGTCATGGGTACGCTGGTAGGGAAAATCGGCCTTCTCAAGATTCGTCACCAGCGATGTCCAGCATTCCGGAGTGTAGCAGCAATGCATGACTCCCAACTCTTCTCTGAGGGTTCTGATGTGAGAGGCGGCATCGGGTGCCGTCAAAGGCACGGAGAGAACTTTTGGATTGCGCAAAGCTTTGTAAAGCTCCAGAAAAACCTGATCAGCGATGATCCAAAGATCAGCTTGTGCGACAGCTCGCTCCAATAATGCCCTGCATAGCTGATGCTCCCCACAGTCTTCCTTTGCTGCGTACAGCAATACATTGGTATCGAGACTAGAGAGACTCACTCTCGTAAATGACTTTTTTCAGATCTTCTGCGGAAACAAGTATCTGACCACCCTTGAATGTCGGAATGAGAGGTTTGTGAACCCGGTTGGGTGGTTTTAAATCTAAAAATCTCTCAACAGCCCTTCGGATGAGTTCGCTTACGGGGCGATCTTCCGCTTCCGCCACAGCCCGAAGCCGAGCCATCACGGGATTAGGAAACAGGATCTGAAGCTTTTGCATGGATAACCCTATCGCATGGATAAATCAGCTGTCAAGCGATCGGAAGAGGGAGGAAGGGAATGGAGAAACTTGAAGAAGTCGGAACCAAGCCTGTGGGAACTGGCGCGGTAGAGCACGATCAAATCGTGGCCCGCAGGGAGCCACCGCTTTGCGAACTCCGAGTGCCGGGAGGCACGGAGTAGCCTGCGTAGCAGTCCGTAGGACGAAGGACTCGGGAGAGGCTGAGGCAAAGAAAAGTGGCTTCAAATCACTGGTCTGAAGTCAGCGCCCAATCTTCAAACTCAAAGATTCTAAAGATTGCAAAATCCTGCGCTTTGGCAGTCGCCAACCTCTGAATGCCTAGTTCGTGATAGGTCGCCGCCAGGTAGGTGTCGAGAATGCGCTTTCTTCCAAGGTGCAACTCTTCCATCCAGTTCCACGCCTGCTCCCATGCCCGATCCCCAGGATGACATCGCGTGATCTCAGCCGCATCCCACCAGGTCCTTGATCTTCTGAGTGCTTCAGTAAATGAAAGGGGGTTCTGAAAGCGACGCGGATCGGTCGCCACATGGATGAATTCCTGGAGCACTTGTGGAGAGAGGGCGTAATTCCCAGACCCGGACTTGCTGACTGTCTCTATATGACGACGAATCCTCAGATGCCCCGGAGCCTCTTCGATCTCATGGGCGATGAGAACTGTTGTATCGAGGCCTATCATTCCCGCGACAAGAAGTCTTCAAGAAGGTCTTCCCTACTCTTCCAAGGCTTTAGAACTCGCCCCACAGAAGCGGCAGGAGAGGCCTGCCAAAGAGGGGGACGATTTTTTTTTGCAAACTGTAACTTGTATTGCTCCATGGCCTCACGAATGAGCTCTGAAGTCGATCTCTTGGTGCGATGGGCAATTTTCTGGAAGTCCCTGTAAACAGGCTCATCCAGATGGATGGTGACCGCCTTCATATGTCTAGATGTATGTCATAAAATGGGTCTCTTGTCAAAATGAAAGAGAAAACACCACATTCTAGCTGTTCATACTTTTCCACCTGCGCACTTCTGCTTCAATCTCTCAAACTCCGCCAGGGCCATCCCGACGACCTGATCCATGTTGTAGTAGCGGTAGGTGGCAAGACGGCCAATGAAACTGACATTCGATAGTTCGGCTGCCTTCTCTGCGTACAGTTTGTAGAGGGCCGCTGTCTCCGGCGTCGGGATCGGATAGTAGGCTTCCTTGCCGGGAGCATAATCATCGGGATATTCGCGGACGATGGTGGTGTTTGCACAGGTCTGTCCGGTGGCGTGCTTGATCTCGACGATGCGCGTGTATTCCTCATCGTTGGGATAGTTGACCTGCATGACTGGCTGCCAATACCCCGGCTTGCCCGCAATCGACTCGCGATCAGCAAGTTGCCCGGATCCGAATGACTCGTTTTCAAATCGTAGGGAACGATAGGGCAATGGACCGAAGCAATAGTCGAAATATTCATCGATAGGGCCGGTGTAAATGAGGTGATCGTGCGGAAAGGTGCTCACAACATCGCGGTAGTCGGTGTTCAAGAGCACTTCGACTCCCGGCGAGGACTCCAAAATACGCTCAAACATCCGGTGATAGCCCTCCTTGGGCAGAGCCTGGAACTCCTCGCGGAGATAGCGATCGTCCCGGTTAGTGCGAATGGGAATGCGTCCGCAGACGGATGAGTCGAGCTCTCGGGGGTGCTTCTTCCACTGCTTGATCGTGTAGTTCTTGAAGAATTTCTCGTAGAGTTTCCACCCCACCTGCGAGATGATGACCTCCTCGGAGTTCGCGGGATTTTCAATGGGAATGCGTTTTTCCTCCAACCATGCCTCGAATTCTTCACTGGTGCTCCCGCGACCCAGAAACTGCTCGAAGGTGTTGAGATTGATCGGGAAGTTCCAGTATCTGCCCTCCGTGTGGCTCAGGATGCGGTAATCCACGGGATGCCACTCGGTGAATCGGGAGAGGTATTCCCTGATCCGGGGGGAATTGGTGCGAAAGTAATGCGGGCCGTATTTGTGAACCAAGACTCCGCTGGCATCATACTCATCCTGGGCGTTTCCCCCGATATGATCGCGCTTTTCAACAATCAGACACTGCGCACCGCACTCATTGGCCAATCGCTCGGCCATGACCAATCCGGAGAATCCGGCTCCGATGATCAGGTAATCAACCTTTGGGGAAGGTGGATTAGTATTCAGGATGGAGGATTTAGGATTCATACAGCGCCGAAGGACGAAGGTCTAAAGTCGAAGGGCGACTATCAATTGGCTTGTCTACGAGGTTTTCTCCCGAGGGCTTTAGAAAGCGCTATGATCTGTGCAGATAAACAATGAGCATCTCCAGCAATATCATCCATTTGGATTTGCGTTATGTAATTTTCGTCCAATGCCAAGTAAAGCTGAGAAATAGATTCCATCAGCGATCCATAGGCAATCTCAAGAAAATGTGAAAAATCCACATCAGAGTTTCTTCCTGCACCCTCGGCAATGTTTGATGTAATGGAAACGGACGCTCGACGAATCTGACTCACTAAGCCGAATCGCTCAGCATCTGGAAATTGCCGACTCAAGGAATAAAGGCTCCTCGCTATTTTGAGTGGGTAGGAAGGATTGAGGCAGGGAAGGTATGAGGGGTAGGATTGTCATCCTATGACACCGGAAGGACTTTTTAC
>Ga0194039_1000307_pt1 | contig 30942 bp, 32 predicted proteins | sample JunL228m_MetaG_FD_148679 | JGI IMG/M metagenome (GOLD analysis project Ga0194039, IMG submission 148679) | Anoxic zone freshwater microbial communities from boreal shield lake in IISD Experimental Lakes Area, Ontario, Canada - Jun2016-L227-8m | ecosystem: Environmental > Aquatic > Freshwater >... | reverse complement strand
TGGATGGACAACGATGCCTATGGCCACGTCAATAACGTCGTGTACTACAGTTGGTTTGACACCGCCGTCAATGCCTACCTGATTGAGCAGGGCGCGCTTGACATCCACACCAGCGAAACCATTGGCCTGGTGGTGGAAACCGGTTGCAACTACTTTGCGCCGCTGGCGTTTCCGCAGGTGGTGGAGGTGGGCATCCGGGTGGCACGTCTGGGCAGTTCGAGCGTGCGCTACGAGGTGGGCGTGTTTGGCGACTCTGACCTGTGCGCCGCCAAAGGCCACTTCGTGCACGTGTATGTGGACGCGGCAAGCCGCCGTCCGGTGCCGCTGCCGACCAAGCTCAAGTCGGTGCTGGAACACCTGCTATGACCCGGTCGGCGGTTGCAGCCAAGAACTGGCCGGGGCCGCCATTGCCGGCGCTTGCGCGTAGGCTGGCCGGGGCGACTGCGCGGCCTGCATGAGTTTTTTCCTGATTCAGTGTCTCAATGGACTGGGTTACGCCACTACCCTGTTTTTGATGGCTGCGGGTCTGACGCTGATCTTTGGCGTCACCCGCATCGTCAACTTTGCCCATGGCAGTTTCTTCATGCTCGGCGCGCTGGTGGGTGGGCATTGGCTGGTGAATTGGTTTCCAAACTGGGGGGAGAGCGCCTGGCTGTACGCGGCTGCCATCGCCATTGGGGCTGCGTGTGCTGCACTTACGGGCGCGGCAACCGAATTTTTGCTGCTGCGCCGCCTCTATGGTGCCCCCGAGCTTTACCAACTGGTAGCCACGTTTGGCTTGAGCCTGGCGCTGCGCGACGCCATGCGCTGGGCCTTTGGGGTGCAGGAGGTATTTGCGCCGCGCTTTCCGGGCTTACGCGGCGCGATTGAAGTCGGGGGCGAGTTCTTCCCGCAGTACCAGGCGCTGTGCATTGTGCTGGGGCCACTGGTCTGGCTTGGCCTGCATCTGCTGCTCACGCGCACCGCGTTTGGCTCGCGCCTGCGCGCTGCCACGCAGGACCGCAGCATGCTCTCGGCGCTGGGGGTCAACCCCGCACCGCTGATGCTCGGTGCGGTGGTGCTGGGCTGTGCGCTGGCCGGGTTCGGCGGAGCCCTGCAACTGCCGCGTGAACCGGCCAATTTGCAAATGGACAGCAACGTGGTGGTGGAGACCTTTGTGGTGGTGGTGACCGGGGGGCTGGGCAGCATCAGTGGGGCGTTTTTTGCGGCGCTGCTGATTGGGCTGGTCCATGCTCTGGGCAGCAGCCTGTTTCCACAGGCGACGCTGGTGCTGGTGTTTCTGACCATGGCGCTGGTGCTGGCCGTGCGGCCTCAAGGGCTGCGCGGCAGGGCGCTGGATGTGCCAACGGTGGACACCGCACACCAGTTTCATGCTGCGCCTTTGGGCGCGCTGGGCATGGCGGCCTGTTACCTGGCTTGCGTGGCGCTGGCCGCACTGGCCTGGTGGGCTGGGGACTACTGGCAGTCGCTGTTTAGCGACGCGCTCATTTTGCTGCTGCTGGGTGTCAGCTTGCAGGCGATGATGGCACTGGGCGGTCTGGTCAGCTTTGGCCACGCCGCTTTTTTTGGACTGGGCGCTTATGGCGCTGCGCTGGTGCATCTGCACTGGGGCGCTGGTCTCTGGGGCGCGCTGGCCGCAGCCGTGGGTACGGCCAGCGTTGTGGCCTTTGTGTTGGGGCCGCTTCTGGTGCGCAGCGCCGGGGTTTATCTGGCCATGCTGTCGCTGGCCTTGGCCCAGGTGGTGTGGGCTACTGCGAGCCAGTGGGTCGAGTTGACCGGGGGGGACAACGGTTTGATCGGTCTGCGTCTGGTGCCGCAAGACGCGCGGCTGGGGTTCTATGGATTGCTGGTGGCACTCGCGTTGCTCGGTGTGGCAGCGCTGCGTCGGCTCAGCGGCTCCACGTTGGGCGCTGCGCTGCAGGCGGTGCGCGACGCGCCCCTGCGTTGCGCGGCCAGCGGACTGCCGATGCACACCATCAAGTACCGTGTCTATGTGGGTAGTGCAAGCCTGGCGGGCTTGGCGGGCGGCTTGTTTGCGGCGCACCAGGGCGCGGTGTTTCCGTCGGTGGCGTCGGTGTCCACGTCGCTCGACGCGTTGTTGGTGGTTCTGCTGGGAGGAGTGCACCAGCTTTGGGGTGCCGCAATGGGCACCGCCATTCTGGTGTTGGCCGGGTCGGAGCTGGGGCGCGGCTTTGACTACTGGCGCGGTGCGCTGGGCCTCTTGGTGATGCTGATCATGGTGCTGGCCCCTTCGGGGATGTTGGGCCTACGCTGGGGCGCAAACCGAGTGCAGAGCCGGGGGGCGCAGCCATGACGCTCAAGGTGCAGGGTTTGGAGAAGCACTTTGACGGCGTGCGCGCGGTCAGAGGCATTTCTTTCGCGGTGGTGCCGGGCGAGTGTGTTGCCTTGATCGGCCCCAACGGCGCGGGCAAATCCACCAGCTTTGCCTGCATTGCAGGCCAGCAACGCGCAAGTGCGGGCACGGTGCGCTGGAACGGCGAGCGCATTGACAGGTTGACGCCTGCACAGCGCTTGCAGCGCGGCATTGCCCGCACCTTCCAGGTGGCGCAGACCTTTGACGCCCTGAGCGTGTTGCACAACGTACAGCTATTGACCCAGTTGCCCCGGGGTATGGCGGCCTTTGACCGGCTGGCGGACGCAGACAGCGCACAGGCCATGGCGTTGCTCCAGCAGGTGGGGCTGGCAGCCTTGGCGCACAGCGATGCGCGCAGTTTGCCCTACGGTGCCAAGAAGCGGTTGGAACTGGCGATGGCGCTGGCGGGGCTGACGGGTACTGCAGGTGCGGCACCGGTCCCGGGCTTGTTGCTGCTGGACGAACCAGCAGCGGGCCTTTCGGCCGACGAGCGCGTGGAGTTGATGCAACTGGTGAAGTCGCTCACCCAGCCGCAAGGGGCGCGCGCCGGGCTGGCCGTGCTCTACACCGAGCACAACATGGATGCCGTTTTTGGTGTGGCCGACCGGGTCATGGTGCTGATCGACGGCGAAATTGCCGCCCACGGCACGCCCGGCGAGGTGGCGCGTGACACCACGGTGCGCCAGCGCTACCTGGGTAAGTGGTGGTCGGCGTCGCTGCTGGGCAGCGATCCGGATGGTGCGGACAATCCCGCCAGCACGGAGCAGCATGATGCTTGAGGTGAGCAATCTGTCGGCCTGGCATGGCGCGGCGCAAGCCCTGCACAACGTATCCCTCAGCGTGGCAGACCATGAGTTGGTGGTGTTGCAGGGGCTCAACGGGGCTGGCAAATCTACCTTGCTCCAGGCGGTGATGGGGCTGATTGCGCGCACCGAGGGCAGCATCCTTTTCCAGGGCCAAAGCCTTGCCAGGCTGCAACCTTTCGAGCGCGCACAGCGCGGCCTGGGCTACGTGCCCGAGGACCGCAGGTTGTTTACCGACCTGACGGTGCAGGAAAACCTGGACATTGGCGCACGCGCAGGGCAGGGCGGTACGCGCGGCAGCGTTGCACAGCGGCGTGAATGGGTGCTGCAATTGTTTCCGGCACTCAAGACCATGCTCGCACGCCGCGCCGCCCACATGAGTGGCGGCGAGCAGCAAATGCTCAGCATCGCGCGCACGCTGATGACCGGCCCGACCATGTTGCTGCTTGACGAGCCGTGCGAGGGCATTGCGCCGGTTCTGGTGGAAGCCATTCGCGACGCGTTGCTCGAACTGCGGACCAGCGGAATGGCGATGCTGGTGGCAGAGCAAAATGGCGTCCTGGGCGAGCGCGCCGACCGGGTCATTACACTGGTGGCTCAACCCAACCGCCATGCCGACCACTTTCGCGTTTGAACCATGATCATTACCAGCCTTCTGGATACCGACCTGTACAAGTTCACCATGATGCAAGTGGTGCTGCACCAGTTTCCGGGTGCGCAGGTGGAGTACCGCTTCAAATGCCGCAATGAAGGCATTGAACTGGCGTCGCACGTGCAGGAAATCCGCGAGGAGATCCGCGCGCTGTGCAGCCTGCACTTTCAGGAAAGCGAACTCAACTACCTGCGCTCGCTGCGTTTCATCAAGAGCGACTTTGTCGACTTTTTGGGGCTGTTCCGGCTCAACGAAAAATACATCACGGTCACGCCCTTGCTCACCGGCGAGATCGAGATCGTGATTGTGGGCCCCTGGCTGCACACCATCTTGTTCGAGATCCCGGTGCTGGCGATTGTCAACGAGGTCTACTTCCGCAACACCCAGACCGTGCCCGACTTTGTCGAAGGCCGTAAGCGCCTGGACGTGAAGATTGGCCAACTGCGCGCCGAAGGCCTGTCGGACCTGAAGATTGCCGACTACGGCACCCGCAGGCGCTTTTCGCGCGCCTGGCACGAAGAGGTGGTGCGTGTGCTCTCGGCACGCCTGGGCACGCACCAAAGCCCGGGGGCTGGCCGCGCAATGCCGGGGCAACTGGCGGGGTCGAGCAATGTGCAACTGGCCATGAAACTGGGCCTGACCCCCCTGGGCACCATGGCCCACGAGTACCTGCAGGCCTGCCAGGCGCTGGGGCCGCGCCTGCGCGACAGTCAGACCTATGCGTTTGAGTCGTGGGCGCGTGAGTACCGGGGCGACCTGGGTATTGCGCTCTCGGATGTGTATGGCATGAGCGCCTTCCTGCGCGACTTCGACATGTATTTTTGCAAGCTGTTTGACGGTGCGCGCCATGACAGTGGCGACCCGTTCGAATGGGGCGAGCGCATGCTGCACCACTATGCGCAGAACCGGGTCGACCCGCATACCAAGACACTGATCTTCAGCGACGGGTTGACCATTCCGCGAACCATCGAGCTCTACCAGCAGTTCCGTGGGCGCTGTCAGCTCGCGTTTGGCGTAGGCACCAACCTGACCAACGACCTGGGCTACGACCCGCTGCAAATCGTGATCAAGATGGTGCGATGCAACGGTCAACCGGTAGCCAAGCTGTCGGACACGCCGTCGAAGAATATGTGCGAAGACGAAAAATACCTGGCCTATCTGCGCCAGGTATTTGAAATCGCGGCGCCGGGCTGAGCCGTTTATTCGAGAGAGCAACTCCCATGCCCACGCAAAACTCCAAACCTGCTGTTCTGCTGACACGCGCCATTTTTCCGGAGATTGTCGAGCGCCTGCGCGCGCATTTCGAGGTCGAGTCCAATCCCGATGACGCGTCCTGGGACGCGGCTGAACTGGCGCGCCGTCTGCAGGGCAAGAGCGGGGTGTTTACCACTGGCGTGGAACGCATGGATGCGGCGTTGCTGGCCCAGTGTCCGACGCTCAAAATTTGCGCCAACATGACGGTGGGCTACAACAATTTTGATCTGGACGCCATGACCGCAGCGGGCGTGCTTGGCACCAATGCACCCGATGTGCTGACAGAAACCACCGCAGACTTTGGCTTTGCCCTGCTTCTGGCCACGGCGCGGCGCATCAGCGAGAGCGAGCGTTTTTTGCGCGCTGGCAGGTGGCAGCGTTGGAGCTACGACATGTTCTCTGGTGCCGAGGTGCACGGCACCACCCTTGGGATCATCGGCATGGGGCGCATTGGCCAGGCAATTGCGCGCCGCGGTGCGATGGGCTTTGGCATGCAGGTGGTGTACCACAACCGCTCACGCCTGGACGCGGCTGTTGAGGCCCGCTGCCAGGCGCGTTACGTAGGCAAGGAAGAATTGCTACGCTGTGCCGACCATGTGATGCTGGTGCTGCCGTATTCGAGCGCCGTACACCACACCATCGGTGCGGCCGAGTTGACGCTGATGAAGCCCAGCGCCACCCTGATCAATATTGCACGCGGCGGCATTGTGGACGATGCAGCGCTGGCCACTGCGCTGCGCACAAAGCGCATTGCCGCGGCCGGGCTCGACGTATACGAAGGCGAGCCCCGCGTGCATCCCGATTTGCTGGAGGTCCCCAACGTGGTGCTCACTCCGCATATCGCCAGCGCCACCCCCGGAACACGCCGCGCGATGGCCGATGTGGCGGTGGACAACCTGATCGGCTATCTGGTCCACGGCAAGGCGGTGACGCCGTTGAACAGCGCGGCATTGGAGGCATTGCGCCATGGTTGACGGTTGGCTGTGGCTGCTGCTGGCTCTGGCGCTGGGCAATCTGCTGGGGCTGGTGTGGCTGGTGCGCAAGCAGACAGCGCAGGCGCAAAGCCAGTTGGCGCTACAGGAATTGCAGCAGCTTCGCGCAGCAGTGCAGGCGGGTAACGAGCGGCTGGAGCGCGAGTTGCGCCGCGAGGTGACCGAGTCGGGACGCGCCGCGCGCCAGGAGGCCAGCCAGACCTTGGCCACCTTTCAGCAAACGCTCACCCAGCAGGGTGCCGAGGCCACACGCACGCAAAACACACAGATCGACGCCTTTGGCCAGCAACTTACGCTGCTGCAAAAAACCCTGTCGGACACGCTCACGCTGCAGTTGTCCAACCTGGGCGAATCCAACGCGCGGCGCATGGCCGAGGTGCGCCAGACGCTGGAGGCACAGTTGGCGCTTTTGCAGAGCAGCAACGCCGCCAAGCTCGACGAGATGCGCGCCACGGTGGACGAAAAATTGCAAAGCACCCTGGAGGCGCGCCTGGGCGAGAGCTTCAAGCAGGTGGCTGACCGGCTTGAGCAGGTGCACAAGGGCCTGGGCGAAATGCAGACCCTGGCGCAAGGCGTGGGTGACCTCAAACACCTGCTCAGCAACGTCAAGACGCGTGGCATGTACGGCGAAGCACAGTTGGCCAGTTTGCTGGAGCAGGTTTTTGTTCCCGACCAGTACGCGGCGCAAATTGCCACCCGCCCTGGCAGCAAGAACGTGGTCGATTTCGCCATCAAGTTGCCGGGCAAGTCCGACCAGGGCGAGCCATTGTGGCTGCCGATTGATTCCAAGTTTCCCAACGAGGATTACGCGCGCTTGCTCGACGCGCAAGGCCGCGCCGATGCTGCGGGGGCCGACGCCGCCGGCAAGGCGCTGGAGGCACGCATACGGCTGGAGGCGCGCTCGATTGCCGACAAGTACATTGAGCCCCCGTACACCACCGACTTTGCTATCCTGTTCCTGCCCACCGAAGGGCTGTACGCGGAAGTGCTGCGCCGCGCGGGCCTGATGGAGAGCTTGCAGCGCGACCACCGCATCACCCTGGCGGGCCCGACCACTTTGCTGGCCATGCTCAGTTCACTGCAGATGGGTTTCAGGACGCTGGCGCTGGAGAAGCGCTCCAGCGAAGTCTGGCAGGTACTCGGTGCCGTCAAGACCGAGTTCGGAAAGTTTGGCGACGTGCTGGCGCGGGTCAAGTCGCAGACCGAAACCGTGCTCAAGACCCTGGACAACGCCGAAGTGCGTAGCCGCGCCATGGGCCGGGCACTGAAAAAAGTGGAGGCTTTGCCCGACGCGCAGGCGCAGACGCTGATCGCATCCGACCAGGACTTTGACCGGGATCCGCCAGCAGCATGACTGGTGCCGGGGCCCCAAGCCGCGCTGATCAAAAGCGCTGGCACCATCTCTGGCCCCTGGCCAAACTGATTCTGGGCCACGTCTGTCTGCACGCCAGTATGGCAGCGCTGCGTCTGGCCGCACCCTTGTACGCCTTGCGCCAGGGGCAAAGCGCGCTGGCGGTGGGTGGCTTGCTGTCACTGTTTGCCTTGACCCAGGTGTTTTTGTCCATTCCCGCGGGGCGCTATGCCGACCGCCACGGGCTGCGCCGCCCGATCGGATGGGCGGTGGTTGTGGCCTGCCTGGGTGCTTCCAGTGCGGCGCTATTGCCCAATATGGTTACGCTGTGCATAGCTGCGCTGTGCCTGGGCGGCGCCACGGGCGTTAGCGGCATTGCGCTGCAGCGCCATGTGGGGCGTGTGGCGCGCGATGCCACCGAGCTCAAGCAAGCCTTCAGCCTGCTGTCTATCGGTCCGGCCCTGTCCAATTTTCTGGGGCCGGTGGCCGCCGGGTTGTTGATTGACTACGCCAGTGTTCCGCTGGGTGGTGTACCGGGTGACGCCGTCGGTTTTCGCGCGGCGTTTTTGCTCTCGGCCCTGTTGCCGCTATGCACATGGTTCTGGATACGCCATGCCAAGGAATTGCCCGTGTCCAAGCTCCCCCAGGGAAGCACCCGCGAGCAGGTGTTGCAGGTGCTGCGCATGGCGGCAATGCGCAGGCTCCTGCTGGTCAACTGGCTGCTATCTTCGTGCTGGGACGTGCACACCTTCGTCGTGCCCGTGCTGGGGCACGAGCGCCACTTCAGCGCCTCGGTGATCGGCACCATCCTGGGGGCGTTTGCGGTAGCAGCGGTAGCGGTGCGCGTGGTGCTGCCCACGCTGGCAGACCGCTTGCGCGAATGGGTGGTAATCACCTGCGCCATGCTCGGCACCGCGCTGCTGTTTGCGCTCTATCCGTTCATGCACTCGCCCTGGACCATGGGTTTGTGCTCGGTGCTGCTGGGTGTAACGCTGGGAACGGTGCAACCGATGATGATGAGCACCTTGCACCAGGTCACGCCCGAGCACCTGCACGGGCAGGCCATTGCGGTGCGTTTGATGGCCATCAACCTCTCCAGCGTGTGCATGCCCATGCTGTTTGGCTCGGCGGGCGCGCTGGTAGGCGTTTCGGTGGTGTTCTGGACCGTGGGTGCCCTGGTGGCGGCAGGCGCGCACACCGCCTGGCGGCTGCGCCCTTGAGCGCTTACTCGGTAGTGAGCTGGTAGAACGCGCGGATGATTTCCCAGGCTTCGTGCGGGTCGTCGGTGAACTTGAACAGGTTGAGGTCTTCGGCGGCAATTGCGCCTTCTTCCACCAGCACGTCAAAGTTGATCAGCCGCTTCCAGTAGTCCGTGCCAAACAGAATGATCGGCACCGGGCTTGCCTTCTGGGTTTGCACCAGGGTGATGACTTCAAATAGCTCGTCAAGCGTGCCAAAGCCGCCAGGAAAAGCCACCAGCGCCTTGGCGCGCATCATGAAGTGCATTTTGCGCATGGCGAAGTAATGAAACTTGAAGCTCAGCGCGGGCGTGACATAGGGGTTGGCGCGCTGTTCGTGCGGCAAGGTGATGTTCAGTCCCACGGTGGGCACGCCCATCTCGTGCGCGCCGCGGTTGGCAGCTTCCATGATGCCCGGGCCACCGCCAGTGCAAATAAAGATGCGTTCCTTGAGCGGCAACCGTGCACTGTGTCCGGCCACCAGACGGGCAAACAGCCGCGCCTGCTCGTAATACCCCGCATTGCGAACGTGCCGGTGGGCCACAGCAATCGCGCCGTTGTCGCCCTGCGCCTGGGCGTCGTCCAGCGACTTTTGTGCGGCTTGCGGCGACAGAAAACGTGCGCTGCCAAATACGACCACCGTGTTTTCCACCCCGTGCTCGCTTTGGTCCAGGTCGGGCTTGAGCATTTCGAGCTGGATGCGCACGCCGCGCGTTTCGCGGCGCATCAAGAACTCGGGATCGGAAAACGCCAGGCGGTAGGCGTTGGGCTGCAGGCGCACGCTGGCTTCGATGTCGGCCTGCAAATCGGCCCACACTTCGGCCAGCGCCTGTTCATTGGGTACGTGGGGCTTGTTCAATGGGAAGATCCTTCTCAGCAATTCCTTGGGAGGGTTGCAAGCCTACACCGAAATGAAAAAAGGCTCCACAGGGGAGCCTTTCGGGGTGGCAAGGGCGCTTAGACGCGCTTGCGGTATTCGCCGGTGCGGGTGTCGATTTCGACCTTGTCGCCCTGGGCCACAAAAATGGGTACGCCGACTTCAAAGCCAGTAGCAATCTTGGCGGGCTTGAGCACCTTGCCGGAGGTGTCGCCCTTAACGGCGGGTTCGGTCCAGGTGATCTCGCGCACCACGCTGGTGGGTAGTTCGACCGAAATGGCCTTGCCGTCGTAAAACACGACTTCAAGCTCCATGCCATCTTCGAGGTAGTTGAGCGTGTCGCCCATGTTTTCGGCTTCGACTTCGTACTGGTTGAACTCGCTGTCCATGCAAACGTACATCGGGTCGGCAAAGTAGGAGTAGGTGCAGTCCTTCTTGTCCAGGATGACCTGGTCCATCTTGTCGTCGGCCTTGAACACGACTTCGGTACCGAAGTTGGCAATCAGGCTCTTGAGCTTCATGCGCACGGTGGCAGAGTTGCGGCCGCCGCGGCTGTATTCGGTTTTTAGAACGACCATCGGGTCTTTGCCGTGCATGATGACGTTGCCGGCGCGGATTTCTTGAGCGATTTTCATGGTGAGTCAGGAACAGTGTCGCTGTTTGCTTGGGTAGGCCGCTCCATGCGGCGAAGGCTGATGCGACCGAATATTTTCGGCAAGTTCAGCAAAGCCTTGAATTTTAACGGTTTTTCGCGACAAATTGAACCAGCCGGGTGGTCAGATCGTCCATTTTCATCAGTCGGCTGCGGGCCGCCTGGACGTCTTGCGCCCAAACTGGCAAATCTTCCAGCGGCAAGCCTTCACCCATTTGTGGCGCACAGAACCCGTTCCAGAGCTGGTGGAAGCGGCGCAAGGACGCGCTGGCCCCCAGCATCTGCAGAAAAGCTTCGAGCTTGGCGTGGTGGGCGTCGTCGTGCTGGGGGTAAATCTGCCAGACCAGGGGCTTGCCAGCCCACAGGGCGCGTACCAGCGAATCTTCGCCGCGCACGAAATTGAGGTCGCACAGCCACAGCAAATGGTCAAAATTCCGCTGCGACATGGGTTCGAGCTGGGTAATTTGCAGCGTTTGGTAGCGCGCCCCTTGTGCCTGCAGCGCCGCCACGGCCTGTTGCGCGCGCCCTGGCGTGACCAGCAGGTGTACCGCCCGGTCGGCATGGTCGAGCTGCTGCAGCAGGCCGCCGAGCATAGCGGGCTCATAGCAGAACAGCGACACCAGCAATTCGCCCTGGTAGTCAACGCCCCGGTCGGCCAGCCAGGCGGTGCGCTGCTCGTCCGACGCAAACGCCTGTGCGCGGGCCAGCAGGCCGGGTTCGCGCAGCAGGCCGCCCGTGGCGGGTGTAAAGCCGGGGTAGAAAAAGTGCTTGGTCCAACCCTGCGCTGCGCCGTGCATTACCGGCGAGGGCAGTCCGTGGCAGCGTGCGACGTAATCCTCGGCGCTCAGGTATTCCAGGTTGATCCAGCACGGCCTTTGCGGACCCCCTGGCTGCCCCCGATCCACTTTGGCCGCGTGAAACGCAATGAATTCCGGCGCGATCTCGCAGCCAAAGCACTCCACCCAGACGTCGGCGCTCTCCAGGTGGGCAAGCGCCGAAGCGTCGCGTGAGCGCTCCCAATCCAATACCTCAACGCCGGGCCAGCGTTGCTCGAGCGCGCCCGGTGCCATCCAGCGCAGGGCGGCAGGTTCATCAACCCACAGGCGCACCGTGTGGCCGCGCGCGGCCAGGTCGGCGCTCAGGCGCCAGCTCACGCCCAGGTCGCCATGGTTGTCGATCACGCGGCAAAAAATGTCCCACTGCATGGCCGTGATTGTCCACCCGGCGCAGGCCGCACCCCCGGCGCAGGCCGCACAATAGCGCGTTATGTCTGCCACACATTCCGAACCCCTGCTGCACCAGGTGGCTGGGCTGCCACCTTTGCCCGGGGTGTACCGCTACTTTGATGCGGACGGTCAACTGCTCTACGTGGGCAAGGCCATCAACCTGAAGAAGCGGGTTTCGAGCTACTTCCAGAAAAACCACGGCGGAACCCGCATCGGCCACATGGTGAGCAAGATTGTTCGCCTGGAAACCACCGTGGTGCGCTCCGAGGCCGAAGCGCTGCTGCTGGAAAACAACCTGATCAAAACGCTCAACCCGAAGTACAACATCCTGTTTCGTGACGACAAGAGCTACCCCTACCTGAAGATGAGCGGGGTGAGCGGGCAAACCGGGCCTGCCGCCTTTACCCGCGTGTCGTATTACCGCGGTGCGGTGGAGAAGAAGCACCGTTACTTTGGCCCCTATCCCAGTGCCTGGGCGGTAAAAGAAGCCATTTTGCTGATGCAAAAGGTGTTTCGCCTGCGCACTTGCGAAGATTCGGTGTTCAGCAACCGCACCCGGCCCTGCCTGCTCTACCAGATCAAGCGCTGCTCCGCGCCCTGCGTGGGCCACATCTCGGCGCAGGGCTACGCCAGCGACGTGGCCAATGCTGAAAAGTTTTTGCGCGGCGACGCGCAGGATGTGATGCTCACGCTGGAGTCGCGCATGCTGGCGCACGCGGACAAGCTGGAGTTCGAACTGGCCGCCGAGTTGCGCAACCAGGTGGCGGCGCTCTCGGGCGTGCTACACCAGCAATCGATGGACAACGTGGAAGACCGTGACGTGGACATTCTGGCCGTCAAGGTGCAAGGCGGCAAGGCGTGCGTGAACCTGGCCATGGTGCGTGGCGGTCGCCACCTGGGCGACAGGCCCTACTTTCCGGTGCACGTGGACGACGCGCTGGGTGTCGAGGAAGAAGAGGGCGGCGAAGCCGACAAAAAATCGGTCGAGCTGCAGGTGCTTGAAGCCTTTTTGGCCCAGCACTATCTGCACGTGCCGATGCCTGCCACGCTGATTTTGAGCGAGAAAGTGGGCAAGCCTTTGCTGCAGGCGCTGTCGGCGCAGTTGGGGGTTAACGTCCACGCCGTGCACCAGCCGCGTGAGCACCGCAGGGCCTGGCTCGATATGGCGCAAACCAACGCTGGGCTGCAGTTGGCGCGCCTGCTGGCCGAAGAGGGCTCGCAAAGGGCGCGTACACGCGCGCTGGTGGAGGCGCTCGACTTGACGTTCGAGAATCTGGACGATGTGCGCATCGAGTGCTTTGACATCTCGCACACGGCAGGCGAGTCGGCACAAGGCTCGTGCGTGGTGTTTTGCAATCATGCGATGCAAAACGCGCAGTACCGGCGCTTCAATATCGAGGGCATCACGCCCGGGGACGACTACGCCGCCATGCGCCAGGTGTTGACGCGTCGCTATGGCAAGCTGGCTCAGGCCTGGAACGAGGCCAAGCGTGCAGGCCAGACACCGGTGGGTGCAGCGCGCATGCCCGACCTGGTGCTGGTGGACGGCGGCAAGGGGCAGGTGGGGGTGGCGCGCGAAGTGTTTGAAAGCCTGGGACTGGACCTGGCGCTGATTGTGGGGGTGGAAAAGGGTGAGGGCCGCCGCGTGGGCCTGGAAGAACTGGTGTTTGCCGATGGGCGCGAGAAGGTGTACTTGGGCAGCGACTCGGCCGCGCTGATGCTGGTGGCGCAGATTCGCGACGAGGCGCACCGCTTTGCCATCACCGGCATGCGCGCGCAACGCGCCAAGGTGCGCATGGGCGGGGGCAAGCTCGAAGAGATTGCGGGCATTGGCCCCAAGCGCCGCGCCAAATTGCTGCAGCGCTTTGGCGGGGTGCGCGGGGTTGCGCTGGCCAGTCTCGAAGACCTCGCCAGCGTGGATGGAATTTCGCACGAACTGGCCGAAGAAATCTACCGGGCTTTGCACTAGGCATGCCACAATTGCGCCATGTTCACCACCATTCCCACCATCATGACCTGGACGCGGATTTTCGCGATCCCGCTGATTGTGGGAGTGTTCTATCTGCCCGATTTCATGGCGTCACAGCCCGAGAAAAACTTCATCGCGACGGTAATGTTTGTGGTGTTTGCCCTGACGGATTGGCTCGACGGCTACCTGGCGCGCAAGCTCAACCAGACCTCGTCGTTTGGGGCCTTTCTTGATCCGGTGGCCGACAAGTTTCTGGTGTGCGCGTGTGTGCTGGTGCTGGTGCACCTGCAGCGCACCGACGTGTTTGTGGCGTTGATCATCATCGGGCGCGAAATTGCGATTTCTGCGCTGCGTGAGTGGATGGCGCAGATTGGTGCCTCCAAGAGCGTGGCAGTTCACATGATCGGCAAGCTCAAGACCGTGGTGCAGATGGTGGCGATCCCGTTCCTGCTGTTCGACGGGTGGCTGTTTGGCATGATCGATACCCATCTGTGGGGCGCATGGCTGATCTGGATTGCCGCTGTGCTGACGGTCTGGTCGATGGTGTACTACCTGCAAAAGGCGGTGCCCGAGATTCGTGCCCGGGTGCGCTGACCGAAAGCGACTAGAATCTGCCTCGCCACGCGCAGAGCAGGCTTACAAAACGACGAGACAATTTAATCAACATTGCTTGCAAGAAAAAGGGGTTTTTGTGAATAAGACAGAATTGATTGAACACATCGCGAAGCACGCCGACATTTCCAAGGCAGCGGCAACGCGGGCGCTGGAGTCCACCATCAGCGCCGTCAAGACAACATTGAAAAAGGGCGGAACGGTTTCGCTGGTGGGATTTGGCACTTTTGGGGTCGGCAAACGTGCGGCGCGCACGGGTCGCAATCCCCGCACCGGCGCTGCGATTAAAATCAAGGCTGCAAAGGTTCCAAAGTTCCGTCCAGGCAAGGCATTGAAAGACGCCTTGAATTGATTTCAGGTTTAAGGTGGGGTGATTAGCTCAGTTGGTAGAGCGGCGCCCTTACAAGGCGTAGGTCGGCGGTTCGAGCCCGTCATCACCCACCACCTACCCGTCAAAGGCGAACATTGATGTTCGCCTTTTTTGTTTACTACTCGGAGAGTTAGCGCATGTTCGATTTTGTTCGCAAGCACACAAAGGTCATGATGTTCCTCATGTTCTTGCTGATCATTCCAGCCTTTGTGCTGGTAGGCGTTGACGGCTTTCGCCGCATTAACGCTGCGGGCGATGTGGTTGCCAAGGTCGGCAGCCACAGCATCGTCCAGGGTGAGTGGGATGCCGCGCACAAAAACGAAGTGGATCGCATGCGTCAGCAAATGCCCAATCTGGACGCCAAGATGCTCGACTCTGCGCCGGCCCGGTACAACACCCTCGAGCGCCTGGTGCGCGAGCGCGTACTGGCCGAGGCGGTGCAGGACGCGCACCTGACCACGTCCGACAACCGCCTGGCACGCGAACTGCAGCAAGACCCCACCATTGCATCCCTGCGCAAGCCCGACGGCTCGCTCGATGTCGAGCGCTACCGGCAATTTGCCGCCAGCCAGGGCGTGTCGCCCGAAGGTCTGGAGGCGCGGGTGCGCAACGCCTTGTCGGTGCGCCAGGTCGAAAGCGGCCTACAGGCAACCGCGTTTTCGCCCAAGTCGGTGGCCGACGTGGCCCTGAACGCATTCTTTGAGAAGCGCGAAGTGCAACTCACCCGCTTCAGCCCGTCCGATTACGCGAGCAAGGTCAACCCCACCGACGCCGACATCGACGCGTTTTACCTGGCCAATGCGGGTCTGTTCCAGGCACCCGAATCGGCCGACGTGGAATACCTGGCGCTCGACCTGGAATCGGTCAAGAAGTCCATCACCCTCAACGAGCAAGACCTCAAGGCCTACTACGAACAAAACGCAACGCGCCTGAGCGGCAAGGAAGAGCGCCGCGCCAGCCACATCCTGATCAACGCCCCCAAAACCGCCTCTGAAGCCGAACGCAAGAAGGCCCGCGAGCGCGCAGACGCAATTCTGGCGGAGGTGCGCAAGGCCCCAGACTCGTTTGCCGACAGCGCGCGTAAAAACTCGCAAGACCCCGGATCGGCCCCCAATGGTGGCGACCTCGATTTCTTTGGGCGCGGTGCCATGGTCAAGCCGTTTGAGGAAGCCGCTTTTGCCCTGAAGAAGGGCGAAATCAGCGCGGTGGTGGAGTCGGACTTTGGCTTCCACATCATCAAGGTCACCGACATCAAGGCCCCCAAACAACGCAGCTTTGAAGAACTGCGCGCCAGCATCGAAGCCGACCTCAAGACCCAGCAGGCGCAGCGCAAGTTTGCCGAAGTGGCAGAAACCTTCACCAATGGCGTGTACGAACAGTCTGACGCCCTCAAGCCCATTGCCGAGCGCCTGAAGCTTGACCTGAAGACCGCCAGCCACCTGCAGCGCACCCCCAACCCGTCGATCAAGGGTGTGGTGGCCAACCCGAAGTTTCTGGCTGCCATCTTTAGTGCCGACTCGGTGGAAAGGAAACGCAACACCGAGGCACTTGAACTTGGCGCAAACCAACTCGTTGCCGGGCGCATCACGCAGTACACACCCGCGCGTACGCTGGCGCTAAGCGAGGTCAAGGCCAATGTGCGTGAGCGCCTGATTGCCAGCCGCTCGACCGAAATGGCGCGCACCGAAGGCGCGGCCCAACTGGCCGCCTGGAAGGCTGCGGCCCCGGCCAAGCTGGCCGAGTCTGCCGTGGTGTCACGCGGCCCTGGGCAGAGCAAGAGCATCCAGGGCAGTCTGCAAAACGCCATCCTGCGCGCTGATCCCACCAGCCTGCCGGCATGGATTGGCGTCGATCTGGCCGAACAGGGCTACGCCGTGGTACGCATCAACAAGGTTCTGCCCCGCGATGCAGCCGAAGCCGCCACCGCCGCCCAGGAGCAACAACAACTCGCCCAGTGGGTCGCCAGCGCCGAGACCCAGGCCTACTACAACACCCTCAAGGATCGCTTCAAGGTACAAATGAAAGTCCAGCGCCCCTCAAAAGATGCGGCACCCGCCACAGAGTAGGCCGTAGCAGCCGCTATAATCCGTTCCTCGCGGTGGCTGTAGCTCAGTTGGTAGAGTCCAGGATTGTGATTCCTGTTGTCGTGGGTTCGAGCCCCATCAGCCACCCCATTTTTTGAAAACCTAACGCCGACAAGCATTTACGTGTTGTCGGCGTTTTGCCATCATCCACTTCGCTCATCCAGCTCCTACCTCAGGAGTTTGCTGTGAGCATCAAAACCCCCCGCCTGATTCGAGACCGCTGCGGCGTCTACTATTTCTGCCTCATCGTGCCGCTATCATGGCGTCATATCGTCAAAAAGACGGAAATCCGACGCAGTTTGCGAACCAAGGACGCGGGAGTCGCCCGCGAAGCCGCTTTGCTACTGTGTGCACGAATGGAGGCAATCATGGCGACTTCAAAAGCCAAGGCAAAAACCAGTATTCAAGGCCCGATGGACAAGGCCACTGAGCAAGAATTGCTTGGCTGGCTTGGCAACAGCGAGGCTTACAAGATGAAGTTGCGGGTGTTCAAGGACGGCAGTGCCGAAATTGAGACCGACACCGAAGAGGAAGCCAAAGCCGCCCGAGGCATTGTTGCCGACTGGTTATGTGTTCTGCTGAAAAGGTTACAACTGCTACTCGAGCAATGCAGAGGTGTCCACTCCGGGGTAGCGTTCCTTTAACGCCTTTAGGCCCTCAATCGCCCGGCTCCGCCACCCGGGCCCTTGACCGATTAGCCCGCGCCACGTCTGGCTCAGCAATTCGGAGTCGTTCTTGGCAAGGTAGTCGATGAGTGATGCCGCCTGGGCCAAATCCTTAGTAGCCTTAATCCGCATCTTTTGTGGTCTCTCACCATAGACCAGCAACTTGTGCAAAGCGTACTTTTCGGGTGGCGGCGCGTTGACCGTGATGGGCCCGCGCTGTGCAAGCAGAGTTACCTGAATCGGTGCCTCCATGGAGAACTCCATGAATTTCAGCGGCTGCATTGTGGCGTTCAGCGCCTTGATGAGAACGGGAGTGTCACCGCCCCGGTGCCGACAGGTCACGAAATCGATTTGCAAATCCGGTTCATCGGATTTCACGTAGGTGGTCAAACTCTTGACTGGAACGAATCCCATCTTGAGGGCTTCGATTTCGCTACCCATGTCCATGGTGACGTCAGACGGGATAGCGACTGAGACGTTGCGCCCCGCATGCGCAAAGTCCAAATCCAAGGTCTGTGCCGCAGATTGCCAACGAATGCCAAGGTAGTTCTGGTAGGCCATATAAACGTGTGTCCCCACCAGTATTCCTCCGGCCCGAAAGAAACCCGCATCCGCCAAGCGTTCAATGATTTTTGCGTGCGCAGGGACTATGGATGGGCAACCAGCTGCGATAGCTTGGCGAGTGAGCTGGCGTAGGTGCACCTTCTTGTCATCCCCGCTACGATGGAGCGCAATTAACTCGGTGAGTTCGTCAGATGCACAGCCCAAGAAAATCTGTATCTGCCTTCCGGTAAGGTCTGGTGTCTGGTAATACCAATACTCGTTCCCCTTCACCAGTTTCTTGGAAAAGCTGCCCGGTAACTCAGCCACCGTGCGTACGTCCTCTAATCGGCTGGCGCTGGCTAGCGACGCATAGGCAGTTTGGGCTGCGGTTGAAAGTGATGTGTAAAGCATTGAGAAGTTATACTGATATTTACGAAGCTCAGTATAACCACCTGTCATACAAAAGTCAAGATGGCCTCAGGCTGCCGATGTTTTCCAATTCAGGAGCTTTTAGTACGGGAGTGCAAGCCAAAACCTTTGGGAGTGACTGCACATTTCCACTCCCCGGGTGACCACAAATGTGCACAAGCTTCCAGTGCAGCTAGGAACCACACGTGCGCGAAGATACGCGCCGGTGTGGCTGTGATGGCCCGCAAGACCTGTACCACGACGAAGTCTATCGAAAAACTGCAAGACAAACTCGACATCTTCATCGCAGTGCACAACCGCAATGAATTCTGTTGATTCGGTGTGCCCGGCGGCGGTTAGTCCGCTTCACTCCTTACTGCTATGGCTATTGGCGCCTAGTTTCAATACTGGAAGCATCGAGACCGATGTGGCGAGCCCTTATTTGCAGGAGATCGCTCAGGGGGCTTTGGCAACTCTGCAGATGATGGCGGGGGTGTGGTCTGATCCGGGTCTGGCTGCGGCCAACAAGGCGCTGTTCAATCAGCGGGTGGCCACGGTGGCGATGCACTTTGCACGGGGGCAGGGGGCGGCCAGGGTGGTTAGTGGCAGGACTTATTGCTGAGCGTCTGATGTCAGGGCTCATGCCCCTGAAAAATTGGTCGCTCAGTTGGCCCAGTTCTCCAATTGGAGCCCTGTCACTCGTTTGAATTCACTGGTGTTGTTGGTAACCAGAGTGGCTTCAATGGCCAGCGCGTGGCAAGCGATCCAGAGATCGTTGGCGCCGATGGGTGTACCGGCTGCGCGCAGTTGGGTGAACTGCACGGCGTAGTGCGTACACAGGTCCCGATCGACAGCGTAGCGCACCGGTATCACACGCGTGAGTTCGTCCAGGCGGCGCAGCACGTCTGGTTTTCGGGTGCTGCGCTCAGCGCCCTTGAGCAACTCGGCGAAGGTAAAAAATGACATGCACAGTTCGACGCTGCTGTCCAAAGCGTTGATTCGATCAGCAACGCTGGCTGGCTTGTTCTTGATCAGGTAAATCAGGATGTTGGTGTCGAGCATGTAGGTCACAGCGACTCCCGGTCCTGCATGGGCGGCTGCTCTGTTTGTCCGGTTTCAAGCAAGGCGACAAATTCGTCGTCGAAGGCGCTCAGCGCATCGAGTAGGGCGGCACCACGGTCTGTGGGCATGGGATGCAGCACCAGGTCCCCTTCGGCATTGCGAAAGATCTCAACCCGGCTGCCGACAAGCCTGAACTCCTGCGGAATTCGCACGGCCTGGCTGTTGCCGTTCATGAAGACTCGACTGATGGTTGTTTGCATGGCAAATCCTTTGTACACACGTATATGTGTGTATTTTAGGGATTTGAGACAGTTTGTCAATCAGCTTTGGACATCAGCTTTGGAGGAATTCAGGTCTGCAGCCTCGCGCAGCGCCTTGCCGGGTTTGAATCGGACCGTTCCTTTTTCAGGAACCGCAACGCTTTCTCCGCTGCGGGGATTGCGGCCACTGCGGGCTGCACGGTGGGTTACCGAAAAACTACCAAAGCCACGAATTTCTATGTGATGGCCGGCAACCAATGCATCTTGTAGGGCATCCAGAAGAGTGTTGACGGCAAATTCAGTGTCGTTCTTGGTCAGGTTGACAAAGCGCGCTGCCAATTCGTCAATGAGGTCCGAGCGGTTCATTGTCTAATCGTAACTTGGGCAATGCTTGACTTGGCAACGGAAGATGATGTGGATGATTATGAGATACCGGAGTTTTTGCGGAAGCAGGCGGATTGACTTGGTAAAACCAACCAAGGCGTCTCTTTTTCTGCTTGGTTGGACTCTTGTGTTGCCTCTCGATCAAGCCGCCATTGGCTGAAGAACGCGGATGCGCGGTTCAATTTCAGAAAGGTGTTCGCGGGTAGTCATCCGCATGTCGTATTCCGACTGAAGGTTGAGCCAGAAGCGCGGCTCCATCTTGAAAAAAAGACCCAAACGCAATGCTGTGTCCGCGGTAATCGGACGCTTGCAGTTAACCAGTTCACTGATGCGACTAGGGGGCACATCAATGTCAGCGGCGAGTTGGCGAGCTGTGATGCCCATGGGCTTCATAAAGTCCACAAGGAGGATCTCGCCTGGGTGAATTTCGTCAAGTAATTTGGCCATTTCCAACTCCTAGTGATAGTCCACAATTTCAACGTGATGTGCGCCATCTTCACGCCATACAAAACATACGCGCCACTGATCATTCACCCGAATGCTGTGCTGACCCTTGCGATCACCCTTGAGAGCCTCGAGTTTGTTGCCGGGAGGAATCCTCAGGCTATCGAGGACTGTTGCAGCATGGAGCTGCAACAGCTTTCGCCGTGCGACTCGCTCGATGCTTTTGAACCGCCGTACTGGCCGACTATGGAAAAGCGACTCGGTTTCAGGGCATTGAAACGAATGGATCATGGGTGATCATATTCTGCGAAACAGAATCTGTCAAGCTGAACTTTTGCAGGGCGTTTCTTTGGCAACTTTGAAATGGACATGAAAGACGGGGAAATGCGTCTGAGAACCGTCGTGGAAGGCACTGGAGACTTGAGCGACGCGATGATAGACAGGGTCCACACATCCAACCTGAGAACGACAGACCGCTATCAGGCTGCGCTGCTTGCTGTGGCATTCGGAAATGCCTCGCCGGATGCGATTCTTGAGTTGGCAGAGCGTGGGGAAGAGGTCAAGCTTCAGTGATCACGTGCGGCGTCCAGTATCCGTAAAGTGGGCTCCCCCGGCGCATCTTTCATATGGTGTGCACGGGCAAACGCCTGCGCCGCTGCCCGCGTCTTAGGACCGATGACACCATCCGGTGTGCCAGCGTTGAAACCCTTCTTCTTCAGCAGCGTCTGAAGTTCGCGTACCTCATCACGAGTCAGTGGACGATCCGACTTGGGAAGCGGAACCGCAACCGGTGGTGGGAATGGCGCCGGTGTAGTGATCGGATGTTTCGATCCATTCGCGGATGACCCGCTACCCAAATAGATGATCAGTGCAATGATCGCAAGGGCGATGCCGATAATTTTCCAACCAAGTTCGGCGTTGCTCGCCTCTTGTGATGTTGGTGCTGGAGCGATCTCTGTTGACTTGGGCCAATGGTGCGATTCTTGGTAATAAACACCGGTACCCGGAAGGCCAATGGTCTGACGTACACCTCGAGGCCCAATGTTCACATTCAAACCAGGCGGACCCATGCCGAGACTGACCCCCGACTTACTCAGGCTCAGCCGAAAAAACTTTCCAAAAGAAATCGACTTGCGAAATCGTAGACCCATAAGCCGCACTCTACTTCAGATGCACGGCAATCCCCAACCGTTGACTCCGAACAATTCCGACCGACAGTAGCAGCTGCAACCCGCATACCGGGAAACAAGGCTGCTCCTGTGACAGTTTCACGCATCGCTACCGAGAACGACCGTCTGGCCATCTTCAAGCTGGCGGCCCAGATGCACCTGGAAACTGACTTCAGGTTCTATGACTTTGACCCCAGCGTTGCTATTGCCGGCTTGAGTGATTGGCTGGGCGGTGACCCAAATTCGGCGATGTTCGTCGCCGAAGCTGTCAAAGCAACCCCGGTTTCAAGCTGGCGCTACAAAGATGGTCAGGGTGATGGTGGCGCCCATGTGGGTCCGATGGCGCAAAACGTCAGAAAGACCATGGGTGAGACGGCAGCCCCCGGCGGCAAACAGATTGACCTGATCTCCATGAACGGGATCAGCATGGCCGCTATTGCTGCGCTGGACAAGAAGGTGGGGAGGTTGGAAAGGCGGGCGGGGAAGACAAATTTACACCGCTGAATGCGTTTTGAGCCAGTCTTTCAGCGCTGCATCCACCCGTGTTTGCCAGCCATCACCGGTAGCACGAAAGGCTTGGATCACGTCATTTGACAGACGGATAGTCGTGGATACTTTTGTTGGCGATTTTTGTGGGCCACGCGCACGCATGCCCAAGGTCTTTTGCAGATTGAGTGGCAGGACCTCTGTGGCTGGCTTGAACGCGCGCAAGTCAGTAGCCGTCAACTCGCGGACTTCACCTTCGTTGTCAATGAGAGGGATGCGCTTGTTCATAGTGTTTAACTTCCCGTAGGTTTGCCTTGCGAAAACTGATGACCCGAATGCCGTCTTCAATGGGGGTGAAGCACAGTACATGCAACCGGGCATCCAGAAACCCCACCGCTACGTATCGCACTTCGGGATAGGACTTGCGCACATCCTGTTGGATGATTGCACTATCAAAATCAAAATCCGAAGCTCTTTCCAGCGACAGACCGCGTTCACGGATGTTGGTGCTGTTTTTGTTGGCGTCGAATTCGATCTGCACGGTTCTGATTGTAGTAACACTAAGGTTGGTAGTCAAGCCTTTTTGTTACCACAGGCAATCTTGCTGTTGGACGTGGTTGTAGGTTGACTCCGTCACATTGAGCTTTGACTGACCGTCACCGTTGACTCCGAATAAATCCCGTCGACAGTAGCAGCAGCAACCCGCTCACCGGGTGACAAGGCTGCACCTGTGACAGTTTTACGCATCGCAATCGACGGCGACCTCTTGGCCCCCCTGGAGCGCGCAGCATGAGCTCCAGCATGCTCTCCCTGCTCGTCGGCCTGGGTAACGGCTACCTCAAAGGCACAAGGCAGAGCCTGGAAGATGAACGCCAGGCCAAGCTCGATAACCAGAACACGCAGCTCTTTGATGCGCGCATGGCCGACATCAATCGCGCCAACACGGACCGGCAAGCCCTGTCTGATGCAGCCAAACCCGCAACCGCCAACGAAAACGCAGTGACGCTCAACATCGGCGACGGCCCTCGTGTCTACGAAATGCCCAAAGGTGTTGATGCGACGGATGTGGCGGCATCAGACGCAAGACAGTTCACACGCAGCCTGAGTCAGGCGCCGGCACCTGTATGGCCTGCACCTACCAATCCTGCCCCGTCATTAGCCGCCAGGCGTTTTTGTAGGCGATTTTTTCGGCGGCGTCTGGGGTCAACACACGCAGCACGGCGCTGCGTAGGCGGAAGATCACGTCGCTGTAGTTGTTCCAGCGGAAGGTGTTGATGTCCGAGCCGATCAGAAAGCGCTCGGGGTAGGTGTTGAACAGCGTGGCCCATTCGCTGCGCAAGGTGGGCGATTTGTTGCCGTAGTACAGCACTGACTCGGCTGCGCCGGTGGGCGGGAAAATGCTGCCTGCGCCGCTTTGCAGAATGTCGAAATGCAGGTTGGGGTACTTCTGGATGAAGGCGGCCACGCCTTGCGGGGTGGGCAGTTGGGTCCAGGTTTGCGGGTTGCGGTTGCGACCCACATGGCACCAGACGATGCGTGCCTTGGGGTACAGGGCGAGCATTTTTTCCAGCTCGGGCAGCAAGGCGTCCTCGGCTTCGTGGTGGTACAAAAAGGCCAGGCCGGTTTCCTGCGACGTGCGAAACACGCCGTGGAACGACGCCGAGTCGGTGGGCATGTGGATGTCTCGGTTGTTGGAGCCCGAGACGTAGTGGCGCGCCTCAAACTCGCCCATGCCGAAATACGCGCCCGAGTGGGCGTCGTCTTCAATTTCCTGCACCAGCGTGAGGTCGTGTCCGTGCCAGCGCGGGCCGTCGCCGTGCACGATGGTGGGCACCAGGCGCTGCGCAAATTGCTGGCAGGTTCGCAGCGACGAAGCGCTGCCGTGCTTCTCGTTGGGGCCAAGCCAGGTCAGCGCCACGCCGTTGCTGTCCATGTTGTCGATCAGCTTGGCCAGCGCAATGCGCTCGCCGCCGCCCCAGTGGTGCTCCACGTCGATGATGGGCAGCGGCATCTTGGCCAGCATGCGCTCCAGCGTTTGCCGGTAGCCTTGAATCAGTGCCTGGCGTTGCTCCAAGGCGGCGGCCGGGAAGGGCACCGCTGGCACGGGTGCAGGTGGCGTAGGCGCTACCTCTTGCGCAAAGCTGCGCGGTGCAGCCAGCGCTTGCCCCAGCAGTGCGGCGCAGGTGGATTGGAGAATACCGCGGCGACTAAATTGCGTATTCATAGGAGTAAGAATTTACCGTGCTACTGCGGGCCAGATTCCGGTGCGCGTGCCGCTTGCGCAGTCGCACGCGGGCTGCGCACCGTGTAGTGTGGCAGGCGCACACTGATCAGGATGCTCAGGCCGGCAATCACGGCGCAGAGCAAAAACGCCGCGTGCGTGCCGTTGACCAGGCCGTGCCGCGCTGCCTGCATCAGGGCTTCGGGTTCCTCCAGCCCCAGGGCGCGGCTGAGTTGAAGCAGTTGCTCCTGGTCTTGCTGGCGGATCAGCACCTGGGGCGACGACAGCAGGTGGATCAGCGCTTGGTCGCTTATCTTGAAGGTGGCAACCGCCTGGAGCACTTGCTGCGCGTAAAAGGCATTGACCAGCACGCTGGCTATGCCCACGCCAAACATGCTGCCAATCATGCGGGTGGACTGCGACAGCGCCCCGGCAACGCCCAAGTGGGCACGCCCGGCAACGGCCATCATTTGCAGCGTCAGGTTGGGTAGTTGAAAGCCCAGGCTGGTGCCGCACAGGGCAAACACCAGCAGCATCGCGGTGCGGGGCGTGTCGGTTTGCAGTTGAGTGAGCAGCAGGCAACTCAGCAGCATCACCAACTGGCCCCAGGCAACCAGGCGTTCGGCGCGCTGCAGGCGCGGCAGCAAGCGGCCATTGGCGATGCTGCCGATGGTGATGAACACCAGCAGCGGCGTCATTACCAGCCCGGCCTGGTTGGGCGATTGGCCAAAGCTGCCCTGCAGCAGCAGCGGCGTGTAGAAAATCAGCATGAACATCGTCAACCCGGTCAGCACGCCCAGCAGCATGAGCTTGCGCGCGCCCGCGTCGGCCAGCAGGCTGGGCGCAATGATCGGTGCCGCCGTGTGGTACTGGTGGCGAAAAAAGCTGTAGGTGAGGACGCCGGTGCCCAGCCACAGGCCCAGCGCCAGTGCGTTGCCAAAGCCGTGGCTCTGGCTGTATTCGGCAGCGCCCAAGAGGCTCGACAGCGCCAGCAAAAGCAGCACTGCGCCCAGCCAGTCGATGCTGCGGTCGGTTTCTTCGTGGTGCACGATGTGCGGAAAGAACGCCCACACCATCAGCAGCGCAGCCGCTGCCACCGGCAGGTTGACGTAGAACACATAGCGCCAGCTCACGTGTTCGGTCAGCCAGCCGCCAAGCCACGGCCCCACCGCCAAGGCAATGCCGTAGCTCGAAGACAGCAGCACCTGCCAGCGCACGCGCTGCGCGGCATCGGGAAACAGGTCGGGCACGCAGGCCGGTGCCACGCCCAGCAGCATGCCCCCGGCCAGGCCCTGCAGTCCGCGGAAAACCACCAGTTGCAGCATGGTTTGCGACAGCCCGCAGGCGGTAGAGGCCAGCGTGAACAACACCACGGCGGCAAGCACAAAGGGTTTGCGCCCATACAGGTCGCCCAGCCGCCCGGTGATCGGAATCATGACGGCGTTGCCCAGCAGAAAGGCCGACGCCGACCATTGGTACAGGTCGTAGCCGCGCAGGTCGGCCACAATGCGTGGCATGGCCGTGCCCACCACCGAGGTGTTGAGCGCAATCAGCATGAACGCCAGGCAAATGCCCATCATGGCGGCGAACGACGCGCGAAAACTGCGAACGGGCGCTTGCATCCGGAAGTGTCTTTCCTTTCATGGCAGCGTCTGCCATCTGGTGCTATTGTCACGCCAAAGAAAGCGCGCAATCAGGAGCCCTGCAACATGCCCATCAAAACCTTTACCAGCGGACGCATCCGCAAGGCCGACTACGACGCCGCCTCCCAGCAACTCGACCTGCATTGGGACAACAAGTCGGTGCTGGCCTACAAGCACGTGCCCGCCGAGGTGTTTCGGCGGCTGTGCGCTGCGCCCAACCCGGCGGCGTACTGGGAAGACCGCATTGCCGAGGAATACCCCAAGGGCATTGCGCGCAAGTCTAGCGCCAACACCGACGCCGGCCCCCAGTGGGGCGACCTGTTTGCGGGCGAGCCTTAAGCGCAGAGCAACGGTGGCGCGCCCCCAGCCAAGTATGATTTGGCAATAACAAGTCCGAGGAGCGTAGACCCCCATGTCGATGGTTGCGTTGGCGCTGCGGCGCCCTTACACATTCATTGTGGCTGCGATGCTGATCGTGCTGGCCACGCCGTTTGTTCTGCTGAACATGGCGACCGACATTTTTCCCGAGATCAACATCCCGGTGATCAGCGTCATCTGGAACTACAGCGGCCTGCCGGCCCAGGAGATGGGCCAACGCATTGCGGGTCAGACCGAGCGTGGTCTGACCACGGTGGTGAGCGATATCGAACACATTGAGTCCACGTCGCTGGCGAGCGTGAGCATCATCAAAGTTTTTTTCCAGCCTGGGGTCAATATCCAGACCGCGATTGCGCAGGTTGTGGCCTCCGTCCAGACCCAGGTGCGGCAGTTGCCACCTGGCATTACCCCACCGTTGGTGATCAAGTATTCAGCCTCCAGCATTCCGGTGATGCAGTTGGCGCTGTCCAGCCCGACGCTGCCTGAGAACGCGTTGTTTGATGCCGCCGTCAATGGCTTGCGCCCGCAACTCATCACGGTGCCGGGTGTGGCCTCACCGTTTCCGTATGGCGGCAAGGTGCGCGTGATCTCGGTCGATCTGGACACCCAGGCGCTGCAGGCCCGGGGCCTGTCGCCCGCCGATGTGGTCAATGCCCTCAACACCCAGAACCTGATTCTTCCCTCGGGGACGGTCAAGCTGGGCGACACCGAATACACCGTGCGCATGAACGGCTCGCCCGGCGTGCTGGGCGAGCTCAATGACCTGCCGGTGCGCACCGTCAACAGCGTCACCACCTACCTGCGCGAAGTGGCCTATGTGCGCGACGGGTTTCAGCCGCAGACCAACGTGGTCCGGCAAGACGGCCTGCGCGGCGTGCTGATCTCGGTCCTGAAGAACGGGGGTGCCTCCACGCTGGACATTGTTGCCAACGTCAAGGCACTGCTGCCCAAGGCGGTGCAAGCCCTGCCTGCCGACGTCAAGGTGACGCCACTGTTTGACCAGTCGGTGTTCGTCAAGGCTGCGGTGGAAGGCGTGATTACCGAAGCCCTGATTGCCGCCGGGCTGACCGCGCTGATGGTGCTGGTGTTTCTGGGCAACTGGCGCAGCACCTTCATCATTGCCTTGACCATTCCGCTGTCCATTCTGGCGTCCATTCTGATGCTCTACGCGCTGGGGGAAACGCTTAACCTGATGACGCTCGGCGGCCTGGCGCTGTCGGTCGGCATTCTGGTGGACCAGGCGATTGTGACCATCGAGAACGTCGAGCGCCATCTGCACCTGGGCAAAGAGCTCAACCACGCCATTGAGGTGGGCGCGGGCGAAATTGGCCCGGCGGCGCTGGTGGCAACCCTGTGCATTTGCATTGTGTTTGTGCCGATGTTCTTTCTCTCGGGCGTGGCGCGCTATCTGTTTGTGCCGCTGGCGCAGGCGGTGGTGTTTGCCATGATTGCGTCCTACCTGTTGTCGCGCACGCTGGTTCCCACGCTGGTGATGCTGCTGATGAAAGACGTGCATGGCAGCACGGGTACAGCCAGCAAGCCCAGCGCGCTGCAGCGTATGTACCGTGCCTTTGACGCACGCTTTGAGCACGTGCGGCGCGCTTATACGCTGTCGCTGTCGGCGGCCTTGTCGCACCGCATGCACTTTATCGCGCTGTTCCTGAGTTTTTGCGTGCTCTCGTGCCTGTTGTATCCGGTGTTGGGGCGGGACTTCTTTCCGGCGGTGGACGCTGGGCAAATCCGGCTGCACATGCGCGCGCCCACCGGCACCCGCATTGAAGAAACCGCCCGCATTGCCGACGCGGTGGAGTCGGTCATTCGCAGCATGATTGGCCCCGACCAGTTGGAAACCATACTGGACAACGTGGGCCTGCCCAACAGCGGCATCAATCTGTCGTACAGCAACGCCGGGACGATTGGCACCATGGACGCCGAAATTCTGATGTCCCTCAAAAAGGGCCATCAACCGACCGAAGTGTTTGTTGACCGCTTGCGTAGCGAACTGCCCAGGCACTTTCCCAACGTGGAGTTTTTCTTTCAGGCAGCCGATATCTCAACGCAGATTTTGAATTTCGGCTTGCCGGCAGCGATTGACGTGCAGTTCACCGGCAACGACATCCTGGGCAACGCGGCGCTGGCTGCAGAACTCACCAAGTCGATTCGCAAAATTCCCGGCGCGGTGGACGTGCACGTGCACCAGCGGCTCGACGGCCCGGTGGTCGATTTGCGCATGGACCGCACCCGCTTGCAGCAGTTCGGGCTGGGCGCAACCAATGTGGGCCAGAACGTGCTGATCGCCTTGTCGGGCAGTTCGCAAACGGCACCTGCGTTCTGGCTCAACCCGAAGAACGGCGTGGTCTACAACGTGGTGGTGCAGACGCCGCAGTACCAGGTGGACTCCATCGACGCGCTGCTGGGCATCCCCATCGGCCCGGCACCGGGTGCCAACAGCGGTGCCAACGGTGCCCTTGCGCCGACCGTCAACAACCAGTTGCTGGGCAATCTGGTGGATGCACGGCTGGGGCGGCAGTTGCCCATTGTGTCGCGCTACAACATCCAGCCCGCGGTGGATGTGTATGTGGGCATTCAGGGCACCGATCTGGCAAGCGTTGCGACTCAGGTGCAGAGCCTGGTTGACGACATTGCCAAGAAGTTGGCGCGTGGTAACCAGGTGGCCATCCGGGGGCAGGTGCAAACCATGCAGGCATCGTTCATGGGGTTGGGCCTGGGGCTGGCGATGGCAGTGGTGCTGGTTTATCTACTCATCGTTGTGACGTTTCAGTCGTGGATTGACGCCGCCATCATCATCACCGCCTTGCCCGCCGCGCTTGCAGGCATTGCCTGGCTGCTGTTTCTCACCGGCACCACTTTGAGCGTCCCTGCGCTCACCGGGGCCATCATGACCATGGGCGTGGCCACTGCCAACAGTATTCTGGTGGTGGCGTTTGCGCGGCAGCGCCGCGACGATGGCATCTTGCCGCTCTCGGCGGCGCTGGAAGCGGGCGCAACCCGTATTCGGCCCGTGCTGATGACGGCGCTGGCCATGATCATCGGCATGATCCCGATGGCGCTCGGCCTGGGTGAGGGCGCTGAGCAGAATGCGCCGTTGGGGCGGGCCGTGATTGGCGGCCTGCTGTTTGCCACCGTATCCACACTGTATTTTGTGCCCACCGTTTATGCGGAAATTCATCAGCGACTGCTGCACCGCCTGGAGCGGCGCAGGTCGATGAACAAACACGCAGCCATGCCCCAGGAGACCTGATTCATGTCCGAACAACGCCATGCCCCCCTGGCAGTCCACCCCTTGCAGGTGGAGGATGGGGGAGAGCTTCTCAAGCGCGGGCAGATTGTGCGCAGAACCAAGGTGCTTGTGCTGGTCGTGCTGGTGCTGCTGGCCCTGGGCGCTGGACGCACGCTGTACAGCCGGGCGCAGGCGGCGCAAAGCCTGCAGGCCAGCACCAATGAGCGCCAGCGCAACTATGTCAAAACCACACTGGCGCGCGTGAGCGAGAGCGGACAGACGCTGTCGCTGCCCGGCACCTTGCAGGGCTTTGCGCAGTCGCCCATTTACGCCCGTGTGGGCGGCTACATCAAATCCTGGACCAAGGACATTGGTACTGCTGTGCGCCGGGGTGAACTGCTGGCAGAGATTGAAACGCCCGAAACCGATCAGCAACTCGCGCAGGCCGTGGCCGCGCGCAGGCAAGCCGAATCCAGCCTGGAACTGGCCAAGAGCACAGCCGTGCGCTGGGAGGCGTTGCGCAAGAAGGATGTGGTCTCGCAGCAGGAGCTCGACGAGCGCCGCAATGCCAGTGAGCAAGCCGGCGCCAATCTGGCAGCGGCTGAGGCCAATGTGCAGCGCTTGGGTCAACTGCAGAGCTTCAAGAAGTTGCTCGCACCCACCGACGGCGTGATAACCCGGCGCAACGTGGATGTGGGCGATCTGGTGGACCCAGGCGCAGCCGGTGGCGTGGCGCGTGCGCTGTTTGTGGTGACGCAGGCCGACCCCTTGCGGCTGTACGTCAACGTGCCACAGTCGTACTCCCAACTGATCAAGCTGGGGCAGGCCGTCAGCGTGACCCAGAGCGAACTGCCTGGGCGCACCTTCAAGGGCCAGATTGCGCGCACCGGCGCGTCCATAGATCCGGCTACCCGTTCACTGCAGGTGGAAATTTCGCTTTCCAACAAAGAGGGCCTGCTGCTGCCGGGCTCCTTTGTGCAGGTGGGGATGCCGCTGGCTGCCAGCCGTTCACTGGCCGTTCCCAACAACGCCATCATCATCCGGGGCGAAGGCACCATGGTTGCCGTGGTGGGAGAAAAAAATCTGGTTCACATGAAGCCAGTCAAACTCGGGCGCAACTTTGGCGAGACCGTGGAAGTGCTCTCGGGCCTGGACAACGGGGACCGGATGGTGCTCAACCCGTCCGACTCGCTGGTGGAGGGCGACGAAGTAACCCGTTCTGCCGCCGAGGATGACGCCGCTGCGCCCACGGCACAGGCTAAGGCCAGTGATGGCAGCAAAAGGGCGGCCCCGTGACCTGGTGCCGTTCCTGGCGCCTTGTTGTGCCACTGTGCGGGCTCGTTGTGGCCATGGGATGCGCTACGCCTCCAGCCTACGTCAAGCCGCAAAGTGATTTGCCAACCGCTTGGCAATCCGAACTGCCGTGGCGCACCGCCATCCCTAGTGACCTGCAACCCAAGGGCCGTTGGTGGAGCGTGTTTGCCGACGAGCAACTCAACCGCCTGGAGGAGCAGGCCTTGTCGGGCAACCAGACGCTTGCGGCTGCCAGCGCCAGACTGGCACAGGCCCGCGCAGGTGTTGGCG
>Ga0194039_1000304_pt1 | contig 30981 bp, 25 predicted proteins | sample JunL228m_MetaG_FD_148679 | JGI IMG/M metagenome (GOLD analysis project Ga0194039, IMG submission 148679) | Anoxic zone freshwater microbial communities from boreal shield lake in IISD Experimental Lakes Area, Ontario, Canada - Jun2016-L227-8m | ecosystem: Environmental > Aquatic > Freshwater >... | reverse complement strand
CCTCCTTATCCTGACCATGCCTGACAACCAATATAGAGCAATGACCAAACCAATAGCAAAAGCATGGAATGGAGCCAATAAAGAACTGACTCATTAATAATCACAAAACAATGATCGGCTCAAAGAACTTCCCTGTCTCATCATATTTTGCGCATCTTATTAAGTTTAGTGAGTGATTTTATGCTTAATTCGATTAAAATGATTTATGCACCATACTTTTTTAACAAAAATTGAGGAATCAAAATGAATTATGTTTTTATCTCTCCACACTTCCCCCCAAACTTTTATAATTTCTGCGTTGAACTCAAGAAAGCAGGAGCTACCGTTCTTGCCATAGGCGATACTCCGCAAAGTGAATTCAGACAGGAGCTAAAGGACTCTATCACTGAATATGCTCAACTGGACATGAGCAATTACGACAAGATTTACAGAGCCATAGCGCTTTTTGCCAGCAAATACGGCAAGATTGACCGCGTTGACTCACATAACGAACACTGGCTCGGACTTGAAGCACAGATAAGAGAGGACTTCAATATCTTCGGTCAGAAACCAAAACACCTGAAAATTAATCAAAGCAAGCTCGGAATGAAAACTGTTTACAATGAAGTTGGGGTTCCATGCGCAGATGCTATTCCGCTATCAGTAAGCCCTGATATCCTTGGTGAGTTTGTAAATAGGAATGGTTACCCTTTTATTATCAAACCAGACAAAGGAGTCGGAGCAAGCAACACATACAAAGTCGAGAACCAGGATCAGCTTTTCAACATCATTAAAGACCTTCCTCCAGGATATGTCATTGAACCTTTTGTAAAAGGGCAGATTGTCACATTTGACGGATTAGCTGACAGGAATGGCGAGATTATATTTTTTGCCTCATTCGAACTTAGCAATGATGTACTTAGTTCGCTCAAGTATCAGACTGATGCTTTCTATTTCTATAACAAATATGTCGATCCTCAACTCGAAAGATACGGCAGAGCCACAGTCAAAGGTTTCAAACTCAAAGAAAGATTCTTCCACTGCGAATTTTTCAAGAGCGCAACAGGTGAATATAAGGCAATCGAAATCAATGTAAGACCTCCGGGCGGCTATGCTATAGACATGATGAATTACTCATGCGACATCAATCTCTATAAGGTCTATGCAGAACTTGCTGTTCAGAACAATGCAACCGTAACTTATGAACGAAAATACAATGTCGCCACAGTCCTGAGACGCGACAGATTCAATTATGTCCACAGTGTAGAAGATGTAATGAAAACCCTCGGACCAATTGCGGTGGAGTACAAGAGACTTCCTGAAATATTTGCCGCTGCCATGGGCAACGATACATTCATTCTCAGACATCCTGACAAACAAGGCATGTTTGATGCAGTAGCTTACGCTATGGCAAAAGCTTAAGAATAACTCACGATAAGAGGGTCTCAGGAAACTGAGACCTTTTTTTTTAGTATCAACAAGAGTGAATGATAGAGCATATACGAAGACCTGAAAACCAAACGACTATGATTTTTGAAAAATTTTTAATCAGTATCAGCGCCGATGGATTCTCCGTCATACAAAAGAGGACCATCATAACCAGGATAAGTGGGTTTTATTTTTAGAGCCTTCAGATAAGCTTCGTTAGCAAGCTTTGTTTTGCCCATATTGTTATAAGCCATACCCAGTCCCATATATGCAGATGAAGATGGAGACATTTGGATTGATTTTTTGAAATCTGCGACTGCATTATCGAGCTGCCCCATTGAAATATAGAGCCAACCTCTTTGTATATAGAGCCATACGCTGTCAGGGCGGTTTTTCATGCGTTCATTGAGCTGAGCTAAAACAGAGTTTCCTATCTCATTGAAACGCTCGTTGTAATTATCCTTTTTATAATTGGAGAGTTCCTGAATAATCATATCGTCAGAGCCTTGATAGGAATCCAAGTCATCTTGGGCAATTAAGAATGAAGCACTAAAAAGGCTGATCAGCGTCAGAATAGATTTAAATTTAATTTTCATAATCCCTCATAGTTTTTGATTAATGAAGCATAATACCGGCTTTTCTTCCGTTCGGAGCTGCTTTCAGAAAGAAAAGTATCGGTATTACTATAATTAGAATGATAATAAATATTTTGAACCCGTCAATATAAGAGAGCATGGCCGCCTGCTGCTGAGCCACATCGAGGATCATCAAGTTTGCCTGTTGGGTACTAACTTCAAGCGTCTCCTGCATGATCTGTGTAGTTTTCTGAAATACCGGATTTAAAGGAGAGAGATGAGAAACAAGAACAGACTGATGAACTTGTTCATGTCTCGTTACTATGGTATTGATACAGGAAATCCCGACACTCCCTCCGATATTTCTCATCAGATTGAGCATTCCAGTCCCGTATTCAATCTTTTCCTTCGGGATGAAAATAAAAGCTACCGTATTGAGCGGCACAAACATGAATGAAGTCCCGAGCGCCATAATGGCTCTGGCCTGAGCTACTGTAGCAAAATCCACGCTGGTGTTGAAGTTTGACATCAGTATTAAAGAATAAATTGTTAGAGAAAATCCGGCAATGATAATCCATTTTGGGCTTCTCATTTTTGAACTAAGGATTCCTGCCAGAGGCATGCCGAAGAGCGCTGCCACCCCTGACAATGCCACTACCAATCCGCTAAGAAATGCAGTATATCCCATGAGCGTCTGAAGAAATACGGGAATAACTTCCGGTATTGCATAGAATGACATTCCAAGAGCAAAAATACCGATTACGCAAATAGTAAAATTAGAGTCCTTCAGCATCCTCAGATCAAGAACTGGGTTTGGGCATTTCAATTCCCAGTAAATGCAAAACAACAGACTGACAGCTGCAAGTACGCTCAAAGTGACGATAGCATTCGAAGAAAACCAGTCCCAGCTCTGTCCCTTGTCAAGTAAAATTTGAAGACAGCCTACAAAGAGACTCAATGACGCAATTCCTATGTAGTCAATTCCATATTTGCATCTTTGTCCTTTGTTCAGTGAATCCTTAGGGATGAATGCCTGAACCAATAGTATTGAAATCAAGCCCAACGGGACATTTATCAGGAATATCCAGCTCCAGCTATAATTGTCAACAATCAGACCGCCAATCAATGGACCGATTATGGGCGCAAGGATTACACCCATGCCGTAAGCCCCCATTCCGAGTGACCTTTTTTCTCCTGGAAAACTCTCAATAAGTATTGCCTGCGATATCGGAAGAAGTCCGCCGCCGCCAAGTCCCTGGAGTATCCTGAAGAAGAGCAGTTCTCCAAGGCTGTTCGAAAGCCCGCACATCAGAGAGGCCAGAGTAAAAACAATAATACTCAGAAGGAAGTACCTCTTTCGCCCGAAAGTATTTGAAAGCCATCCTGTTATCGGAAGGATTATAGCATTTGCCACAAGGTAGCAGGTCAGAATCCACGAACTTTCTTCTATGCTTACAGAGAGGTTTCCGGCAATAGAAGGAAGCACTACATTGGCTATACTTGTATCCATCACTTCCATTGCAGTCGGTAGGATTACGACTAAAGCCATAATCCATGGGTTGACGGCTAATGGAGCATCTGCTGAATTTTTAAGCCTGTCTTGCATCTATGTAAACCGAAAAAATATTAAATAAAAGCAATTATAGTGAAGTTTTAAAATTAATTAAAGACAAGGTTAGAATTCATAATATAATATCCGTTAGGAATCTGACTATTAATGGTTCATGTTTATTAATTTTTTAAACTCAAAGCTGTGTTTTATGAGCAAGAAAAAAATTCATATTAAAGAAGATAAAATAAATTCAGAAGAAGCAAGCCCAATCAATTCCTCTAAAACTGACGGTGCAAAAACTGAACATTTTGCAAAAAAAAAGAAATTTAGCCTGAAGATTATATTAGCGGCAGTGATTGTCTTGGTAGTGATAATTTGCGGAGCATATTACTATTATAACATGACTCATTTCGTATCAACAGATGATGCTTTTATCACCGGCAGGCCAGTCTATATCACACCCAATATCTCCGATTATGTTTCCAAAGTCCATGTAATCAGTGACCAGCATGTGGAAAAAGGAGACTTGCTTGTCGAAATTGATCCAAGAAATTATGAATTAAAAATAGATGAGGCCGAAGCAAATATTGATATAACAAAAGCTAAACTCAATGCAGCGATAGCCACCTACAAAATAGCCATTGATGCTCAAAACACAGCGGCAATAGATATGAATAGAAACCAGATTCTTATGGCAGGCACTACTGAAGGAGCCGCCATAAGTCAGGAAGATTTCGAGCACTCCATATCCCTCTATGAAGCATCAATATCGGAAGTTAATTTTACAAAGGCCGGCATACTACTTGGCAGAGCTGAACTCGACAAGGCTATGGTGGCTCTTGATCATGCGAAACTCATTTACTCATACACCAAGATTTACGCTCCGGTAAGCGGTTATATCACCAAACGCAATGTCGAACCTGGTTCCTTACTCGCTCAGGGCAACCCTATAATGGCAATAGTTTCAGACACTAAATGGATAGTTGCCAACTTCAAAGAAACACAACTTTCCAATATCAGAATAGGACAAGAAGTTAATATATACATTGACGCTTATCCATGCATTGCTTTTAAAGGTCATGTCAAGGGAATCCAGGCAGGGACAGGTGATGTTTTCAGCCTGCTTCCACCTGAAAATGCCACTGGGAACTTTGTTAAGGTCGTCCAGAGAGTGCCAGTCGAAATCGTATTTGACAATATACCCGACCAAAGCAAGTATTTTATTTCACTTGGCATGTCGGTCGAACCTATCATAAAAATAAAGTAGAAAAGCTAAGATAGATATAAAACAAAGAGCCTCTGCCGATATTAACTATCTGCAGAGGCTTTTGAATTTACCTGAGAAAAGCCGTTAGATTGATTTTACGGCCTGTTTGTCCGTAAATGCGACCACTATCATAAGAACTATTGTAACAAGCATCATTAAAGCGCTAACCACAGTAACAGCTGAAAGCCCATACTGAGCTTGAACCCAGCTGGAATAAACTTCTGCCAGATAAGTTCCGATACCAGATGATGCGATGAAGAACGAAATAATTCTTGGCGAAGGATGTTCGACAAGCAATGTTCCGTAAGATATGGCTGAAGAGTAAATTGTAGCGCAGCCAATACCTAAAATGGATATTGACACATACATCATCATTACGCCTGTGGAATAATAAATCACGAAATACGCAATGAATGAAACTATCGCTGAAATAATAATGTATTTATTTACTGCTATGTACTTTACGGCATAACTTGAGATAAAGCAGCCTACAGCATACATAATCCAAAAGAGACTTATTCCGAAGTCTGCCGCAGTTGGGCTCATCTTAAGATTAGTCGTCAGATATTCTGCTACCCAATATGTATATCCCACATAAGAGAGGAAGTAGAAGAAAATGGCAAATCCTACCATATACACATTCATATTCCATTTTGAAAACTTAGCCACGCCTGCAGTTTCAGTAGCATCGACATTAGGAATGACTGATTTGGCGCAAAGTATTACCACTATGATTATAAGAATGACTACTGAAAGATAGACTGCCTGCCAGGAGAAATGCCTTGAAAGCATAAAAGAAGCTATCATAGGGTACGCAAGAGAGCCTATGCTGAACATAAAGTCGCCGCGGTTAAGCTTCGTGGATCTTTCTTTTCCTTCAAAAGCATGAACTAGAATAAAATTAGGAATAGTAATGATAAGACCAAAGCATAGTCCAAGAATAATCAAAATAGGAATCAACATGACAATGCTGTGAATCATAAACATTGCCAGAGAGCATATCAGGTAAACTACGGCTGTCAGATAGATCTGCGCCCTGATCTTCAGAACTTTTACGATAAAGCCGTTTAAAATCTGAAATATAAGCATGCCGAACATAAAAAACGAAAATACAAAACCTGTATATGCGGCGCTCGATTTAAAATAGTCCTGAGCCGGCTGTTGAATTATGAATGGCAATATTACAGCTATCCCTGTAATACATGTCATGCCGTATGACATGATTGTCAACTTCATCAAATTGCCCTTTTCCCTAAAATCCATTTTTTCTCCTTGTGTGTTAATTTTTGAAAACTTTACGAAAAATTATTTTTATTGCTAGAGTATCTTTGAAGCAGTAATTTTTTCTCTTTTCGCGTCGATTTATTTATATTTAAAATAAAAAAAATTGCTATTGTCCAAACAAAGTAAGATTGATATTAATGTTCCTCTTATATCTTTTACCACTTTCTTGCTTTTGCCTCCATCGGCAGGATGCAGCTATAGACGAATCTGTTGACAGGCACATCAACCCCATATTTTGCAGCAAGTTTAACAATAGAGCCGTTCTGGTACTCTATCTCGGATGGTTTTCCAGCCAGGATATCGCGGGAAAGCGAAGAAGAGGAATCATAGGGAAACGAGTCTATTGCAGACAGACTCTTTTCTACGATTTCAGATTCAAGCTTAACTCCCATCTTCTGAGAGAGTTTGTATATTTCGGTAAAAACCTCAATCATAAGTTGCCTTGTTTCCTTTATTTCCCTGAGTTCACCCATAGTCGTCCTTGTTACTGCCAGCAGTCCGCAGATACAAATCCCCATGAATTTTCTCCAGACATCAGCAGTTATGTCTTCTGATATCCTGCAAGCTATGTCTGCTTTATCAAGCATTTCTTTAATTCTCATGACTCTCCCAGATTTTGTCCCATCTGTTTCGCCGAATATAATAATGCTCTCTCCCTTGTGGGCGCCCTGATGTTCGATTACGCCCGGCTCCTTTATGTAGCTCATCACTCTGCACAGTCCGCCGATAACATTCGAAGCAGGAACGAATTCCCTTAGTTCATCTACAGCCATGATGCCGTTTTCCATAGGCATAACCACTGTGTCCTTTCCGACGATATAGTGAAGATCCTTTGCCATATCCTTTATCTGATGAGCTTTGACCGCTACCATCGCAAGATCAACTATTCCGATATCCTTTATAGTATCTGTGGCGTTGGCGGGCTGAACTTTAAAATCACCGTGAACGCTTTTTACAATCAGACCGTTTTGCTGAATCGCTTTTAAATGAGCACCGCGCGCCAGAAAAGTCACATCATTTCCTGCATAGGCTATTTTACCGCCAAAATACCCGCCGATTCCGCCTGTTCCCAATACAGCTATTTTCATTTCTTTATCGTCCTAGTTATTAAATATTTAAGTTTCATAAGTATTTTTACCACCCCTTGATTTATTGTGGAAATTGAGAATAGAACCACTCAGTTAATTGGCTTTGACCTTCGTTTGTCTCAGGAACAGGATAGCAATCTTTCATAATCTTCATATCAACCGACTTTTCTTTATTATTGAAATCCAGAAAAATCACTTTGTCAAAATCATCATTTTCCCATTTCAGCAAAGTTAAACTTGACTCCAGAGTGTATCCCGAATCGGTTTGATTATTTAAAACAAAATCGGTCATTTTTATAGGTTCATCTGTTATTAATGAGTATCCCGAATCCATGATAATATCGTTAATGAGTTTCATGATAAAACGATGAGTCCAGCAGATTAATATGGTTTTGCCATCTAGATGATTCTCTGTGACGATATATTTCGCCAATTCTTTGTATTGAGTAGGCACATAAGGTATATCAAGAAGATATTGACTGGCTTTCTCTGGATGAGTTTCATACATCCATGTTACAAAAGGAGCGACAGTTTGCAGATGGCGAATCGAACTTGGAGAGCAATATTTTCCTTCAGCGTTATATGGATTGGCCGCAAAGATATAATCTGGTAAGGGTATGACTTGGTTTTTGTTAAGCACTTCTATGTAATATCGCATAAAGGCGATTGCTCTTATAATTCCCTTTTTCGAAAGACAAGGACCTATTTCCAGGTTCGCTTTCTTATCGTATATTCCTTCGCCGTGTCTGATTATTATTATTCTGTCGGGCATACAGAACATAGAAGGAGTGAAGGTAAAAAATACGACAAGTGCAGCTAGTAAACTCTTCATAACAGTCAATCTCCCCAGTAATATTAAATTATGATTTTTCTTATTATATCCTAAACAAAGGATTTGAGTTTATTGTCAGAGCAATCAAAGTTACCGCCAACATCGCAGGTCAACCATTCCAATATCCTTAATAGTATCAGTTGCCTTAGCAAGCTGAACCTTGAAATCCCCATGAACGCTTTTTACAATCAGCCCATTCTGCTGGATAGCTTTTAAATGAGCTCCCTTGCAAGGAAAGTTACATCATTTCCCGCATAGGCAATTTTGCCGCCGAAATACCCACCGATCCCGCCTGTTCCCAATACTGCTATTTTCATTTCTCTATTATCCTCATATTTTTGGTCCGTTGTTTTATTGATATATATTTTTTAGGAGGGACAACCTTCGCATGAACCGCTTTCAATATAGGTTGAAAGATAGTTATAGCAGTGATGGCAACCAACACCGCTACTATAGTTTCGACCAGTCGATAGATTTCAATATTCATCCCTGAAGACTCAAGACCGCCATAAAATACCATAACATTTAGGGTAACGAAGGTAGTGCATAACCAATAAGATCTAAAAGTGGCAAAGGCAAATAAAGAAGAGATGGAGAACAGCAGCAATAATATATTGAGGGCTAAAGCATTGTGAATATAAATAAATATCGGAATTGCGAGCAGTAAACCAAATAGAGTGCCTATGAAACGGTAAAATATCCGCCTGTAGGAATTATTTGTGCTTTGATTGTATCGCAATAATATAAAAACAAAAAATGGCGCCCAGTAATTGCGGTGATAACTGATCATTGATGGGAAATGGTTGCTTAAAAAATATGTGATGCAACATGCGAGCACCACAGAAATATATAAAGCAAATCCGAAACGCCACAAACGAGGGCTGACATGGATTTTAATCCGACAATCTGACTGCTGTAACCGGACTGTTTTGCGCTCAATTTTACTGGCAAGGTATTTATAGTAAAAATAGTATATTATTGCCACAGCTAACATTCCAATCAAAATCCATAAACCATTAATCACAGCGCTAGTAAATCTTGCTGGACAGGCAATCCCTACCACAAAGAAAAATGTAATAAATACTCCGACGACATTCAATTCTTTGTCTGGCATATCAGCAGTTAATAGAATTGCTGACACCGGCAGCAACATAGAGATGCAAATTATTGGCAACCCGAATGGGGTAATCGTACTGCCGATTATAAAAGAGACGATAAAAACCAATGAAGATAGTATCCCTATTTTCAGCCTGTACCCATGCTCGTATTCATAAATCGTTAAATCAAAAAGGGGATAGAGCAACACTCCAAGCGTCACCATCACCATGGGTAAATAACTGAAAGCTTTAAAGGTTATCAGTAACCCCATCATAAACAACAAAATTGCCGCCGGAAAACAATAGTGAATGGCTTTATACTGTTCCCTGTAAAAGTCCCTTAGTTTTGTCGTCAAACCAGTAAAGTTTATCACTGTTAATTTACCCATTTTAATCCCCAAATCAACAATCTAAAGTGAACTGCTTTAAACTATGACCTTTCCTTTGACATTGCAGACAGCCCTGACTTCAGCTTCCGTGAAATTCTTGCGATTGTCAGAGCAATTAAAGTTACCGCCGACTTCTTTCGGGCATCCGTCAAGAGATATAAATTTATTATCGAAACAAAGAAAGTTTCCATCTATTTTTTCAGGTCCGCCTTCAAGTGATGTGAGTTTATTATCTGAGCAATCAAAGCTTCCGGCAACTTCTTTTGGCGCTCCTTTGAGGGAAGTAAGCTTGTTATCAAAACAAATAAAATCCCCGCCCACTTTTTCAGGCGCCCCTTCAAGTGTCGTAAGTTTGTTCCGAAAACACCAAAACTCCCCTCTTACTTCTTTCGGGCATGCTTCAAGGGATGTTAGACCCTTATCGGCACAAAAATAATTATCCCATATAAGAATGACTTTTCCCTTCACATTACAGACAGCCCTGATTTCTTCTTCAGTAAAAATCCTCGGATTATCCCAGCACTTAAAATTCCCGCCGACTTCTTTCGGGCATCCTTTAAGTGAAGTGAGTTGGGTATGGTAACAACCAAAATTTCTGCCGACTATTTTCGGACTGCCTTCAAGAGATGTTAGTTGGTTAAAGGCACAATGAAAATCACCGCTTACTTCTTCAGGGGCACCTTCAAGCGTAGCGAGCTGGTTATGGTGACAAATAAAGTCACCATTCACTTCTCTAGGGGCGCCTTCAAGTGAAGTGAGTTGGTTACGAGAACATCTGAAAGTACCGCCGATTTTTTGAGGGCCACCTAGAAGAGAAGCAAGGCTGTTATTGGAGCACCTGAATCCGCCTCCCACTTCATTCGGACCACCCTTTAGTGATGTAAGTTTGTTTCCAGCGCACCAAAAATCCCCGCCGATGACACTTGGGCACCCTTTTAATGAAGTAAGGTTATTATGGTAACAATCGAAGTCCCCATAGATTTCTTCAGGAATACCTTCAAGCGAAGTGAGTTGATTACAGGAACATCTGAAGTCACTGCCGATTTCTTTCGGGCATCCTTTTAATGAAGCGAGCTTGTTATGAGAACAGACAAATGCGCCATGGACTTCTTTAGGGCACCATGCTAGTGAGGTAATATTATTATAATAGCACCAAAAATCCCCACCGACAATCTTCGGACCACCGTCAAGCGAAACAAGATTATTATGAGTACACCTGAAATCCCCATTGATCTTACTTGGCATTCCCTGAAGTGAAATGATTTTATTCCAGGAACAAGCAAAGTTGCCGCCGACTATTTTAGGACTTTCTAGAAGTGATGAGAGAATGTTTCTGGAACACCAGAAATCCCCGCCGATCTCTTCTGGACTGCCTGCAAGCGATTGAAGAGTGTTACCATCACAAGTAAAGTTCCCAGAAACTATCTTTGGAGCCCCTTCGAGGGAAGTAAGGTTTTTCTTTGACCAATCGATATCTATTTTATTTTTTGTAAATATTGACATTGTTTTTAAAGAAAAAATATTATCGGATTTTTACGACCCAACCTTTAAATGAACTCAAAAACTGGGAGATAGCAGCTTTTATCTTTTCATCCACAAGCTTACTATCGCTATCAAAACTGCCGGTAAAGGCATTGCAGAAAATCTCAGGTTTATTAAGGAGGCGAAGATCAAGAAATACGCAGACCTGACGAAGATGATACTGCGCTCTGGAAGTTCCCATTCCGCCGCCCGAACCCATTATCGCGGCCGCTTTTCCTGCAAGCAGAATATTCTCAGGTTCACGGGAAGCCCAGTCCAATGCATTTTTCAGAGCAGGAGCAAGCGAATAATTGTATTCAGGGCAGGCAAATAAAATAGCGTCTGCCTCACCTATTTGTTTAAGCAAAGTTTGAACCGCCGCCGGCTTTTCTTTAATATCAGAGTTATAAAACGGCACTTCTGAAAGATTAGCAATTTCTATCATCATTCCCTCTGGAGCATGCTCTACGGCATACTTTAAGAGGCTCATGTTTGTAGAATTGCGGCGCAAACTTCCGCAGATGCCAAGGACTTTGATTTTGTTCATTAAAAACTTTCTCCTATTAAAAAGTTTAACATCTTCTTTTCTTGGTTAATAGCCTGAATCTAGATAGCCAATGCCATCCATTTCTGGCAACGAAATGTAACACTATGAGAACAATAGAGAAAGCCAGTATAACTACAGCAAGACCAAGCATAGGACTCCTGTGAAAACTCGACACCCATGCCGCTCCAAAAGAACCTGAAAGGAACATTAGAAAGAAACAGGCGCCAAGGGCATATCCGCTTTTGTCTGGAAAAAAATCTAATGCTCTCATCTGCCCAGGAGTGAACATCAATCCAAATCCAAATCTGGTCAAACCCAAAGCAAGGCTAATCATTATTACCTGTGCCAAATAAGAATGGGAGAAATAGTTTATCACAAGAAAAAAAGCTCCAATAAGGGTTATCACATCGGCAATCAGCATTATATCAATGTACTTTTTCTTTTCGTTTCTGGTTCTTATATACTTTGCATACAAGGAACCCAGAAAATAGGCACCTGATGCCACGAGAAGCATCAATGCATAAAGAGTCGGAGAAAAGTGCAGGTCTGTTATGTAGATAAAACTAGAGATAGTTATGAAGGCAAAATATATAGCGTAGTTTGCCATTATCATGATATTATTCAAAGAATAATGAGTATGCCTGACCACCTTGAAATAATCCCCGAACCATGCTGAAAAAGAAGGCAGTTTGCCTGTTTTCTTCTTGTTGGTCTCTTTTACAGTTTTAATAAAAATTACAAGCATAATTATCCCGCCGACACAACTGAAAGTAAAGTTTGCCCTCCAGTCAAACCATGTAGAAAGCTGAGCTCCTACAACAGGCGCTAAGGCAGGAGAGAGCACCAATCCCAGATTGATTAGATTCATAGCTTTATATAACTCCTTCCCTTCAAGCAAATCATTAAGAAGAAGCCTGCATACAATAGCAAAAACAGAAGTTACAACCCCTTGAAAGAATCTCAGTACTATGATGCAGTAAATGTTTGGAGAGCATGCAATAAGCAATGATATTATAGAATAAAGAATAAGATTGACGACTAAAACCGGTTTTCTTCCGTATGTATCGCTGAAAACTCCCCATATAAGTGTTCCGCATGCACAACCGATCAGCACAGAAGTAATCGTTAGGCCTACCAGATCAGCGCTTGTCTTGAAATAAGTAACCATTTCCGGCATTGCAGGGACATAGATATCTGTCGTGGACACAGCAAGAGTTATCATTGCAAACATTAGATAACTAACAAATTTATTATTCATTTACTCTTAAGCCTTACTGAATAAAGAGATTTATTATTTTTTTGATTATAACCTTATGAATAAAGAACGCGCAATAAGTCAAATGAAGATTGTATTCTTAAAACAAAAAACACTGGCAAAACTGCCAGCGTTTTTTGTATGTTAGAAATTTAGAATAGCCTTAGTTGCCTATTACCACTTTTACCTGATCCCCTGGCATAAGCACATAATTCTTTGATGGGAAGAATATTTCTTCGCCTTCTTTCAAATCTGCAGGCGGATGGGCAAGAACAAGATCCTTTAGCTTGAGAGACCCAGCATCATTGAGCGACTGTAGATCAGCCCAGCCGTCAGCTCTTCTGAAAAGGTTACCTGGAGTCACATATACTTTCTCTATCGTGAAGGTATTGTCAAGACCTGCTGAAGCATTCAATTCCTGCTGACCTTTAGCTCTCCAGACAAAATAGCCTTTATCGTCCTTCTGTATAGAAAACTCTCTGACGGCCAGAATAGTATCTTTCTTATCGATATCAACCATATGGAAATTGACAACAGATGAGCAGTCTCTGTGGATTCTGATTTTGAATCCAGGATCGGTCAAGTAGCTTTCTGGGTTATTTTCAGTTACAAGCTGTACGCCGTCATCTGTAAGCATAGTCCTGCCGTAAATAATTCCCTGAGCCTTATCAACGCCTACTGGATAGATCTTGACAGGTTTGCCTGAAAGTTTTCTAGCCTGAGCTCTGTCCATCTTGACATTGATACCGATAGGGTTGAGCTGGGTGAATTCCAAAATAGGCTGACCGACCTGAAGTCCGCAGGATTGATAAATCTTCGTGCAAATACCTTCAAAAGTAGGCCTGCATGTAGCTTCCCTGACTGCTTCAAAGTTAAATGGGATTGTAGCTTTGGCATTCTCGTAATTGCCAAGAGCTGTAGCATAAGCCGCTAGATATCCTTCAAGAACCTCTTGGTTTTCGGCATTTGTTTTTACTAATTCCTTATATCTAGTAACATTTTTCTCTGCCATCTTAAGCTGAACTACAGTAGATGCATAAGTGTCCTTTGACTGTTTGAAATAGGCATTCCACCATGCCATGTCATAGGTATAGAGAGGCGTTCCAGCCTGGACTACAATATCATCATTCTGCCTTGTGATGTATGGATAGGCTATGGTACCTAGCCCTATTACATGGGAAAGCACGCCTGGATAGGCTGTGTCTGTACCAGCTGCTCTTTCACTGACATTTAAAGGCGTTACGGTCCCTGTAAGCTCAGTATCAGCAAACATAGGAACAGAAACAGTAGCTGAAATACAGCCTGCTAGAAATAATTTTCCGATATTTTTAAACATGTTTTCTCCTGTTGAAATGTTTTAGAGGATTAATTTGCCTTGGATTTTTCTACCGGGCCTTCGCCGATAACTACTCTTACTTCATCACCAGGCATCATTAGATATGCCTGCTGAGGATAAATCACCATCCCGCCGTCTTTCAGATTTGCTGTATAATAACTGTCTTTAACTTTAGCAACGACAAGGTCATTGAGTTCGAGAGCGCCTGGATCCTTCAATGATACAATCTTGGTATAACCTGTAAAATATCGGATTTCGTTACCTACAGTAACATATACTTTTTCAACGGGAAATGTGTAATCGATACCCTTATCAGATTGCATTGCTTTCTGGCCTTTAGCTCTCCATACGAATGAACCTTTGTCATCTTTCTGGATTGCTTTATCAGGAACGGCAAGTGTATTTGTGCCGGGATAAATGTCGAATTTGATTACAGCTTCCCATTCTCTGAGGATTGGTAACCCGTTATCCTGAAGAACAACATTCCATTCCCTAACCGGAAAATTTCTGGTCTGAATCATCCAGCTTCCGTCCGGAGCCTGATAGGAAAAACCGTCATAAATACCAAAAGGCTCATTTTGTCCTTTAACATATATTTTTACCGGAGTCGAAGACAAAAGAACCTTCTGCTCTTCTCTTGGAATATTCACTTTTACTGCAATAGGATTGAGCCACACATATTCTATTGCCGGAGCTGAGCCTACATCACTGCCTGCAGATTGAGTCACTGACTTTACAATACCTTCAACCTGAGCTCTGGTTTTCATCATGATATTCTGCTGATAATCCATAGCAAGCTGATCCACATTGAATGCATAACTGCCTTGGGCGGCAGCATAGTTGCTCGCCTGAGCTTCAAAATCCTGTTGTGATTCAGCATTTTCCTGATAGAGCTTTTTATATCTGAGATAGTTATCGTAAGCTAAACCCTGCAAACCCTTGGTAGCGGTTGTCGCAATTTGCTGTCCAAGATACATTCCCATCCAGGCAAGGTCGAATCCGTTAATCAGAACTGTCCCGGGATAGACTACATTGTGATTTGAATCATAAACAACCGGATCACCGATCTGCCCAAGTTTGGCAAGAGTTATGATAAAACCTCTGTCATAGCCTCCGGTAGAAGTTGAATAAGTTTCATCACCGATTGATACTACGGCGCCTTTATACTCCTTGGCGCTGAATAGCGGGGAAGCACCGAAAGCTACGAGTATTAAACTAAATAATAAACGACTAAATAAACGCATGACTAACCTCCTTTAATTACCCACAATTACTTTTACCTGATCGCCTGGCATCATAAGGTAGGCGTCTTCAGGATAGAGAACTTTCTGACCATCGACCAAACCTTCAGGAGCATTTCTAAGTACCATGTCATACATCTCCAATGTGCCTTTGTCCTTAAGAGCTACGATTCTTTCGTAGTTTTCAGTCGAACGGTAGAGATCTTCGGGAACTATATAGACTTTCTCTATCTGAAACATATGTTCTACCACTTTGTCTGGCTGCATTGTCTTCTGGCCTTTTGCCCTCCATACGAAATATTTATCTCCTTCCTGATTTAAAGCGGAGGAAGCAAACCCTAGAACTTCAGGGCTTTTATCTATATAGAATCTCTTTACATACCCCCAGTTCCTCAACACAGGGAGTGAATCGTCCTGAATCAGAGTCGTTCCTTCAATGACTGGGAAATTCTGAGTTACGAATTCAATCCCATCATCTGTGAGAACAGTAGAACCGTAAATGATGCCCTGAGGAGTATCAGAGTTCAAAGGTACAATTTTTACAGGTGTGTTATTGCCAATAGCTTTAGCCTCATCTCTGCTCATCTTTACAACTATCCCGATAGGATTGAGTTGGGCAATACTCATGGCAGGAGCAGGACCCCCAATAGGCCCCAGAGAAGTATTAACGGCCGTAACTATACCTTCGCATGGAGACACATTAGTATATGCTGCCACCTGAGCCACCATTTCATCATAATTGCCTACTGCTAGTCCATATGCATTCATGGCATTGAGGTAATTAGTCTGCATCTGCTGGTAAACCATTACGCTGTCTGCATTCTCCTTGGAAAGATCCTTATATCTCTGACTATCGAGGTAGTCAACATCAGCCACTTGTTTTGCTGAGTCCCTGATAGCTTTTAGTTCATCGAGCTGAGCATTCCAGTAACGCATGTCAAATTGCATAAGCAAATCTCCAGGCTTTACCAGATTGCCTTGAAGGTCTTTAACTTCCGGTCTGATCAATTGACCGGGTCTTGCCATGTAGCCGATATTACCGTAAATAATTTGCGCACAGGTGAACATCGCATAGGTAGATGTAGCCGTCGGCGTTACAGTTCCTGTGTACTCCTTGACGGCCATTGCAGGAACAGCGGATAGCAATCCAGCGCAAAGCAGCGCAGAACAGCATATGTTTTTTCTTGTTTTCACTCATCCCTCCTTAATCTATTTACTTCTAGTTTTTGGTTTTATATTTAAAGTTGTTGAGAAAACTAAATATCTATCAATCAGAGTTCTTAAATGATAAAGAATATCCCCAATTAATAAATAGGGATTATTGCAATAATATTTTAATACTCTATTTATTACTACATATGCAACATTTTATGTTCTATTATTAATAAGGGAATGAAGATATGGAGTTTTACGGTGATAAAGCAAAAACTATTAGAAAGAAATCTAAGTTCACTTTAGATGAGCTTGCCAGAAAAATGGCAATTTTTAGAACTACTCTTGGCGCGTGGGAAAATGGAAAAAGATCACCGTCTGAAATCAAAATCCGTTCATTGGCCAAAGCATTGAATGTCAGTGTTGATCAGATATCAAACATAAAATCTGATAAACCTGTGTCTCCTACTAATTTTGCTCAATCAATTGCCTCATTTATATCACCAACCAATGAAAATAAGAACAACCATCAAAACACGATCAGATCAGTTTTTGCAGGCATTAATTCCATTACTATTGAGCTGGGGAACGCAAAAATACTGATTGACTCACTGACCACTTCCCTTGCTTCGATATTCTATATAAAAGATATAAAATTAAAGTATATTCTAGCCAATCACCTCTTCCTGGATTATCTCTCATTGAATAAAAACCATTCTGTTTTCAACAAAACCGATTATGAATTTTTCCCTGCTTCTGAAGCCAAAGAAAATGATGAAGAAGACAGACAGGTACTTCTTTCAGGCGAAACTGTAATTAATAAAGAAAGGCATATACCCGGAAGCAGGAAAAAAAGATGGGGGCTTATTTCGAAAATACCTGTTTTTGATAACGAGGGTAAAATCAGCGGCATCGTAGGATCTTTCACAGATATAACAGAAAGAAAGAAACAGGAAATGCTCAGAGCAGGATACGAAAAAGCATTGGGCTCAATAGACGCATATATCTGGATCGGCAGAGGTCTTGCAGAAGAAGATGGGCGAAAGACTATTGATAAGATTCTCCACACATTCAGCAATAAAATTGCAGATAAAATATCTGAGAAACTTGGCAATCTTTCAATCCTGTCTCCAGAAGACAGAAAAGTACTCAGGTCTCTGCGAAAGCCTAACAATCGCGGTCCGTTAAATGTAAATTTGGATACCCTCACTGCGGACAATCCTCTTGAAGTATTCTATGCCCTTCCGTTAAAAGATGGAGAGGAGATTAATGCAAGAGAAAAAATATTTTATGATCCTGAACTGGATTTATATATAGGAATAATTCGACTAGATAATGAGAAAGATGAGATAGATCGTGCTTTAGCGCAGAATAATCAGCGAATAATAAAAAGTCTTCAGAATCTGGGCGTGCCAGATGACATAATCAACAAATCCTTTGCAAGTAATATTTAACAGACATCCGCTTGAAAAAATCTACCTAAGATCGAGTAGGAGGGGAGGATTAGCTCCCCGACCTCTCACAGCACCGGACATACGGTTCCGTATCCGGCGGTTCATGTTACTTTTAGCATTTTAATTTTTTCGAGTAGTGAAATAAGCCTGTCAACTACTGTCGGCATCCCAAGTTGACGCACCCCTCCGCTTTTCTTTGGTATCTCTACCTTCTTTACTGCTTCCGTAAATATTTCCCCTGCAGAATCTTCTCACGCAATCCAGCCCAGTACTCTTTCAGCTAACTTGCAGTGCCGCTTATTGTCATTGCATCTATTCCGGCACTACCTGTTAGCCTTCACTTTCTTCCAGATTTGGCTTGAAGTTGCTTCTTCATCTTTTCTGCTATTGCGTCGAACTGCGACTACTATGTCTTCTGCTGACTTCTTGATTCTAAGTCTGTCGTCACTGACAGAGTTGCCCTTTGGGCCTGAGCTTTATTTCTATACTAATTTCGAATTGCTGCTATTTTTCGTTTACAAATGACATAGCTTCAAAGAGCTTATCAATATTCTTGTGCCTGAGGATAAAAGCATCATTACCCATTGCCGCCGCAAATGCTTCAGGGATTCTTGTGTATTTGACTACAGTACTACCAAGCTTGTCAATGACTTCCTGAGTCGAGTACTTGTATGAGATGTGGTCCCTTCTGGAAACATTTGATACATTATATTTTCTAGTATAACTCAATACATCTTTGCCATTTACTACAAGTTCAGCCCATATTTTAAAGAGATCTATGTCTGCCACATAGTTAAGCATATCAATTGAGAAACCTCCAGGTGGTCTGACATTGATTTCTATAGCCCAGTAGGTGCCGTCATTTCTTCTGAAGAATTCGCAATGGAAAAATCTTTCTCTTACATTGAATCCTTTTACGACATGGCGCCCTAATTTTTCGAGCCTTGGATCAATGTCTCTGGAGTAGAAGTAGAACATATCCTTCTGTTCGGTAAGGATGTCCAGAGCATTATCGCTCATCTCAAACGATGCGCAATACATGATTTCGCCGTTTTTATCTGTAAGGCCGTCGAATGTAACTATTTTTCCATCAACATAAGGCTCGACTATGTATCCCGGAGGTAAATCTCTGAGAATTTCAGAAAGCTGATACTCGTTCGTAACTTTATAAGTGTTGCTGGCCCCCACTCCTCTTTCAGGTTTGATAATCAAAGGGAAACCATATCTTGAAACAAAGTCGCCAAGAATATCAGGATTAGAAATTAGCTGGGCCTCAGCCGCAGGGACGCCGGCATTGTAGAAAACTTTTTTCATCCCAAGTTTGCTCTGATTCATAAGCAAATCTTCAGGTCTTTGCCCGAAAATGTTAAAATCTACTCTTATCTGAGCTTCCAAAGCCAACCAGTATTCATTATGAGAATCAATCCTGTCAATTCTGCCGTACTTATTTGCAAAATATGCAATAGTTCTATAGACCGTCTCATAATCATGCATATTTATCTGACAGTACTCTGTGATAGTTTCCTTTAGCTCCAGTCTGAATTCTGAAGCCGGAGCGTCGCCTATTGCTAACACATTGGCTCCTGCTCTTTTCAGCTGAACGCAGAAGTTAAAAAATGTCGGGGGAAAGTGTGGAGAGATAAATACAAAGTTCATGTTGCCATACTCCTTGTTTTAATTATTATTGGCGTTGCCTTCTATTTTTGCCCAGGTGTCTTTGAGAGCAACAGTCCGATTAAACACAAGTCTATCACAAGAAGAATCTTTGTCCACACAGAAATATCCCATCCTTTCAAATTGAAACTTTTCACCAGGTTTGGCTGAACTTAAACTAGGCTCAACTTTGCAATTCCTCAAGATTTCCAATGAATGCGGATTTATGTTATTCAAATAGGTTTTACCTTCTGCGGTTTCTTCAGGATTTTCATTCACAAAAAGCCTGTCGTAGATTCTTACTTCTATATCAAGGGCTTTCTTTTCAGAAACCCAGTGAATCGTCCCTTTGACTTTCTTTCCTTCAGCAGTGTTGCCGCCTCTGGTTGACGGATCATAGGTGCAGTGAACTTCCGTTACTTCACCATTTGAATCTTTAACTACTCCGACACAAGTAACAATGTAAGCATATCTCAATCTGACATCCTGTCCGGGTGTAAGCCTGAAGAATTTTTTGGGCGGAATTTCCTTGAAATCATCCTTTTCAATATATAGAACTTTCGAGAACGGTACTTTTCTTGATCCGGCAGAAGCGTCTTCAGGATTATTTACAGCATCCAATTCTTCAACTGAATTTTCAGGATAATTATCTATAACAAGTTTAAGCGGATTCAGTACGCCCATAACTCGCGGCGCGCGCTTGTTCAAATCCTCTCTAACGCAGAACTCAAGAAGCGAAATGTCTATCACATTCTCTCTTTTTGCCACGCCGACTTTTTCGCAGAAGGATCTGATAGCCTCTGGAGAGTAACCTCTTCTTCTCATTCCGGAGATAGTAGGCATACGGGGATCATCCCAATTGCTTACATGATTTTCCTTAACCAGTTGCAGGAGCTTTCTCTTGCTCATCACAGTATAGTTGATGTTTAGTCTGGCAAATTCTATCTGTTGTGGATGGGATTTGAGTTCAAGTTCATCTAATATCCAGTCGTACAATGGTCTATGTATTTCAAATTCGAGCGTGCATATTGAGTGAGTAATATTCTCAATGGAATCAGACAGACAGTGAGCAAAGTCATACATAGGGTAAATGCACCACTTATCTCCTGTTCTGTGGTGGTGGGCCTTCTTAATTCTGTAGATAGCCGGATCTCTCATGTGGATATTGGGAGATGCCATATCAATTTTAGCCCTCAAAACCATCGATCCATCCTCAAACTCCCCATTCCTCATCCGTGCAAAAAGGTCTAGGTTTTCTTCGACTGAGCGATTTCTAAAAGGGCTTTCTTTGCCTGGTTCGGTCAGATTGCCTCTATACTCTTTAATTTCATCCACGCTTAGGTCACAAACATAAGCTTTTTCCCTTTTGATGAGTTCGACAGCGTATCCATACAGAGTTTCGAAGTAATCTGACGCGTAATAGAGATGCTCCTTCCAGTCAAAGCCAAGCCATTTAACATCCTCCATGATTGAGTCAACATATTCAACATCCTCTTTGACTGGATTGGTGTCGTCAAATCTCAAATGGCATCTTCCGTCAAAATCTTTGGCAATTCCGAAGTTCAGGCAGATTGACTTTGCATGACCTATATGAAGATAACCATTGGGTTCAGGTGGAAACCTGGTAATGACTCTGCCGTCGTTCTTATTAACCTTTAAATCTTCAGTTATAATATTTCTTATGAAATCCAATGATGGTTTTTCTGTAATGTTTTCCATTTTTTATAAAACTCCATTTATGACCGAAAGCACTCTTTCGATTCTATTTAATATTCTCTCTTTTCCCAGAATGAACATAGTATCAGCTAAATCAGCGCCGTTCGTTGAACCACTTAGAGACGCTCTTAGCGATTGATTAAGTTTTCCTTCCTGAAGAGCAAGCTCTTTTTCAGTATCTCTGATGGCAGACTCGCAGCAATGAGCACAAACGGGAGTTCTTTGTCGGAAAACCTTAACAAATGTATTGAGGGCACTGATTGTCGCATCTTTTTCCTTGAAGGCTTTTTTCAAACCTTTTTCATCGTAGGAATAGCTTTTTGAGGGTAAATCTGCTGAATATCCAGCTCCATTAAACAATGGCGAATCATCAAAGAAAAAATATTTCCAATCAGCAACCTGTGAGAAGAGTTTGGTTCTGCTTTTCATTAGCATGCAGACATCATCGAAAAGTTTTGTCATGACCGAAGCGTCCAACCATCCTTGCTTTTCAGCTTCGAGCCTGGCGGAATTAAGGAATACTTTATCATCTAGTTCAGCCATGTAAAGCCCATTCATATTGAGGAGTTTAACTATATCAAACTGCGCAGGAGCGCTCTTGATCCTGTCCAGCGTAAAAACTTCAATCATTTCCTGTTTTGTCATTTTTTCACGATTGTCTCCTGCCGACCAACCTAAGAGGGAAAGATAGTTAAAGAGAGCATCGGAAAGATAACCCTTTTCCTTGAAGTCGCCGACAAAAGCATCGCCGTCGCGTTTGCTGTAGGGTTTGCCCTGATGGTTGACAATCATTGGCATATGAGCGTAGTTCGGAACGGCACAGCCAAGTGCTTCGAAAAGAAAGATGTGCTTATAAGTATTTTCTACATGGTCGTCGCCTCGGATAATATGAGTAACTTTCTGTGTAATATCATCACAGACATTAGCCAGATGAAATATCGGTGACGAATCGCTTCTAAGAATAACAAAGTCCTTCATTGTATCGAGTGGTTTGGCAAGTTCGCCCTTAATCAAATCATTGTAGAAAACTTCCCGTCTAACGAATGATATCTTCGAACACTTTTCAAAAGCAAAAGATTTACCATTATTAATTACTTCAGAAAGATTCTTTTCGAGTTCAAAGACAACGAGACCATTTTCATCATAGACTTTCAGGTCTTTAAATCCTGCCAGTGAAGCTGTCGTTTCAATAGATTTATTTTTTTCATTTATATAACAGAACTTAAGCCCATCGATGGCTATTTCTATACTCTTTGATGAATCTAAAGTCTGCTCTACCGCCCCTAATTCTCTGACATTCTTTATATTGCAATAGTCATAGGGAAGCCTGAAAACAATCCCTTTCTTCTGAGATGAACTGTCAGCGTTTTTTGAATAGTAGGCTTTATTTTCGGCAACCATTTTTTCAGCTGCCTTTATGTGAGAAAGCTCCTGAGAAGACTGATAGAATATCTCTCCATCGTAATCAAGCCCCAACCATGCCATGCACTCCAGAAGCCTGTCAATTGCTTCTTTTGTGGATCTTTCCTTGTCTGTGTCTTCAATTCGAAGCAGGAATTGACCTTTAGTGCTTCTGGCAAAGAGCCAGTTAAAAATAGCAGTTCTTATATTGCCAATGTGAACATTTCCTGTCGGAGAGGGAGCAAATCTTATAATATTCATAATCAACTCAAACTTTATCTTATTAAGAATTTTATAGTTAAAAATAAGCTGATAACTTAAGTTTAAAGAAAATAAAAAACACCTTTAGAGGGTATTTTTTAGCGGATTTTTGCTTTTTAGAGATGTTCGATATATAATTTGCCTATTCCAAATTTCTAAATAGGAGGATGAATTAATTTATGTATTACCAAAATTCGACAATGGATGCTACTGAAGTTAGATTAAGAGAAAATAACTTCATATCAAGAGTTTACGGATGGATGTCATTCGCGCTTGCAGTCACAGGTTTAACTGCTATGTATGTTGTATCTAACCCTGCCCTTCTTGAAAAACTGAAAACGAGTCAAGGTCTGTTCCTGGGAATCGTTATCGTGGAATTAGTCATTGTTATCGCAATGACAGCGATGATCAACAAGGTTGCCTATTCTACGGCAATGATGATGTTTATAGCCTATTCAATATTGAATGGTCTGACATTCTCTTTGATATTCCTGATTTACACAATGACTTCGATTGCTACGACTTTCTTTGCCACCGCCGCTACATTTGCTCTGATGAGCTGTTACGGCTGGTACACAAAGAGAGATCTTACCACTATCGGAAGTTTGTGCTCTATGGCATTAATCGGAATCATAGTTGCTTCAATTGTAAATATTTTCTTTGCAAGCAGCATGCTCTACTGGATAATTACCTACGCAGGAATTCTAATCTTTGTAGGTCTCATTGCTTATGACACTCAGAAGATCAAAAGAATGGCTCCGGTTTACGCTGCTAATTCAGAGGAAGGCAAAAAATCTGCTCTAATCGGCGCTTTGGCTCTCTATCTGGACTTCATAAACCTGTTCCTAATGCTTCTTCGCATATTCGGCGACAGAAAATAATGGAAGATGGAAAATAGAAGTCAGAATATACGACTATGTTGATATTAACATTCCTATGATTGCAAGGATGTTTACTAAAAGACTTTCAGGGTATAAAGCTATAGGATATCAGATAGATTATAGCGAAATGAATCAGCCATCTCTTCTATAGATTTGAAATCAGAATAATATCCAATGCTCTTCATCTGTAGGCTTGTTCATTAATCTATGAATCCGAATAAAGTTCACATGGAAATTATTATTTGGAGACATCTAGAAATTTCAACAGAAAGACTTTTTATATAGCCTCAATTGAACTGTATGCTTTTTGTATGCTTTTCATGTTAAAAAAGGGCATAAATAGTCATTAAAAGATGTTAATGAAATTTAGAGCATTTCGAGGATTTTGAGTCTAAATAAGTGGAGCGGGTGAAGGGAATCGAACCCTCGTAGTCGGCTTGGGAAGCCGATGCATTACCACTATGCTACACCCGCATAGAGAAAAGTTTGATAGTCTATATTATTCATCTGAATTTAATTTCAGCAAGCAAAGTTCATAGAAATTTGCGTTCGCCGAAGTTGTAGCGATATCCTTCTGCCAAAGAATGAACATGGAAATTCTCTACCGCTATTGGTTCGCCTTTATTTATTTTGGAAATATTAGAATTCTTAAGGTGCCCACCGTCCACCACTACGACAAGACCTGACCCGAAAACTTCAAAAATATCTTCTTTTTTGATCATTATTGCTGTATCTTCACAGAGCCCTATACCAAGAATAGACGGATTAGTAGCTACGACCTGAAATAGCCTCCCTATTCTGCTACGGGTGATAAAATGCGTATCTATTATCAGATCGCTTATAAATCCTATTCCAGGCCCCATTGATATAGAGCCTTTGAGTAAGCCGCTTGAGCCTTCGCCATCATAAATCATAGTTTCGGACAATGCTGCAGCTCCTGCGCTTGTTCCGGCAATTATTGCGCCGTCAAGGAATCGTTTATGGACAGTTTCAAGAAAGAATGAGCCACCGAGTATACTGCTTAGGCGAAGCTGGTCTCCACCGGTAAAAAATATTAGATTAGCTTCGTTTATTCTTTTTTCGAGGCTGCGGTCAGCCGCCTCTGTTCGAGTCGATATATTGATAGAACCAAAACCGTGTACCCCAAGTCTCTTAAAAGCTTTTTCATAATTATCAGACATCAAACGAGGGTTTTCGCTGGCTGTAGTAATTACTTCTACTTTAGTATCTCTTCCCCTAGACTCATTTACGATTCGCTTGAGAACTTTCATATCATCAAGCTTATCTTCGTTACCGCCTATGGCAATAAGAGTTCCGTTCCCTTTAATTTTTTTGTTCACCTTTTCAAAAACCTCCAAATACTAAATATGCTTTTCTGAGCAAGGTTAAGTAACCCCGAACAAAGAAAGTGAAATATAAGTTTCTAGCTAATTATTCCAAGTTCTATTTCGTTAAAAACCTATTAATGAGAGGAGCCAAAGATAACAGTTTCCTTGCATTTCTTTAGATGGCTCATGTTAATCCTCTTGTTAGTATGTATTTGAATTGAAATCAAAAGCTAAGTCTTCTCATGTATTTTTTCTTAGGTTTCTTCTAAAAAATATTATTTCAGCTATCCTTCATGTACATTTTGCTTTATAATTTGAAACAATTAGTATCTGAGGTTCTAACTTTATAAACAATAGATAGATGAAATGTTATTGATATGACTAACAAACAAATCAAGATTCTTAAGAATGCTGAAGTGTATTCGCCTTATAAGCTCGGCAAAAAAGATATTCTGATAGTTAACGATAAAATCATCATGATTGATGAATCCGTCTCTCTGAATAAAACTAGCCTTGACTATGAAATTTTTGACTTATCAGGGAAAATTATTATTCCCGGCTTAATAGACCAACATGTCCATATAACAGGAGGAGGAGGCGAAGACAGCTTCTCATCCAGAATTGCGCCTATTGGAGCAGATACCCTAGCTCTTGGAGGAGTAACGACTGTTCTTGGGTTGCTTGGTACAGATGGCACTACCAGGACAGTTGCTGATCTCTATGCAAATGCAAAAAGACTCGAGCAAAGTGGCTTAACTGTATTCATTTTGACAGGTTCTTATGAATACCCACCAATCACTCTTACTGGTTCATTGAAAAAAGATATTGTTTTCATTGACAAAATAATTGGCGCCAAAATAGCCATAAGCGACCATAGAGCTTCCTGTATGACATACAAAGACCTGGCAAATCTGGCCTCGTCTGCAAGAACTTCTGGTATGATAGGAGGAAAAGCAGGGATCATAACTATCCATGTTGGAAACGGGAAAGAAAAACTCAATCTTTTATATGAAGTTCTCGAGAAGAGCAATATACCTATTAAGCACTTCATGCCAACTCATTTGAATAGAAATCAGAAACTTCTGGAAGAATCAATAAAATACGGTAAAATGGGTGGGTTTCTAGATTATACAGCCGTTCCTATTAATGATGTAGTAAAAGAAATAACAGCAGGCGAGGCCATAAAATATGCCTTAGAATGCGGGGTTTCTGAAGATCTGATTACTATGAGTTCAGATGGCAATGGAAGCTGGTCCACTTATGATAAGAGTGGAAATGCCGTTAAAATCGGAGCTTCAAACCCCCAAGACTTATTTACTGAGTTGAAATATCTTGTTGTCAACAAAACCGTCAAAACAGAAACTGCTATAAAAACTGTTACGGAAAATCCTGCTAAGGCATTAGGTATATACCCGAAGAAAGGATCCTTAGCAGAGCACAGCGATGCAGACATAGTAATTTTAGATAATGAATTTTCTATTGAAAGCGTAATCTCCAAAGGAAAATTCATCGTTTGGAATAGAAAGTTTCAACCTGTAAAACCAACATCAAAATACTAAATATTGCCAAAAAGAATCAAAAGCCAATTTACATCTTTTCCGGACGGCTAGTCAAATACTTCAGATAAGATTCAAAGATGTATGAGTACTTTTTTATAATTACTTTAGCCCCCGCTCTTAACAAGAGTATATCAATGGCGTACTTCTTCGGCCTTTGCACATTCCAGACAAAAGCGTCCAGGAAAATATTATATAATACCAGGAGAATATCGAGTAAAGTCCTTCTTATGGAGTAAAACCTTGTGTAAGCCTTATAAGTTTCGTTAGTAAGCTCAGACGGACTCATATTTTTAGGCTGAAAAACAGTAAACATCGCATTGAAGTAGTCCCAATTCTTATGAAGAATTCTGTTTTGGCTTTCCATTGAAGTATAAGTCTGAGTTCCAGGGAAAGGCGTAAGAATCATAAATTGAACCGTATCTATTTCATTTTTAATAGCGAAATCAGATGTTTCATAAAAGCTTTCAAGCGTATCATTATCTTCCCCAAACATAAACATCCCGTGGATATTAACTCCAAAACCGTGCAGGACATTAATAGCCTTTTCTATGTCTGCTTTAGTTTGGGATTTATGGTAGGCTTTCAAAGTAGCGTCGCTTATCGACTCAAATCCGATATAAACCCATCTCAAACCTGCTTTTACCATTTTTTCAACTAATTCAGGATCTTTAGCTATATCCGAACGAACCTGTGCAAACCAGCTTATATCAATATTTTTCTTCATAAGCAGATCACAAAATTCACTGACGCGATTCTTATCAGCAGTAAAATTGTCATCGTAAAAGAAAAAATCTCTGCATTTTACATAAGAAAGAGCGTTTTCTATCTCTGCTACAATTCGTTCAGGTGTCTGCATACGGAAATTTTTACCGAAAATTTTTGTCACTGTGCAGAAGTTACAGTCAAAAGGACATCCTCTTGAAGTCATAACTGGAAGGATATCCATTTTCTCATAACCTTCCAAAAGTGAGTAGTCCACTAGAGGTAGGGTATTTATGTCCTTAACTTTTGAACCATGTATTATTTTATCTGTATATTTATTTTCAATAATATCGATAATAATTCCTTCTGCTTCACCTACAACTACATGGTCAACTACATCAATAAACTCAGTATTTAGAAGAGTTGCATGAATTCCACCTACAATAACTTTCGAGTTAGGGTTAAGTTTTTTTAACTCACCTGCAAGATATTTAGCCCTGTTTGCCGTAGGTGTCAGCGCAGTTATAAGGAAAATATCTGCTTTAAGCTCAAAGGGGTCAAATTTTTTCTGAAGAAGATTTTCGTTAAGAATCCGAATATCATAGCCATTGTTTTTAAGAATAGTAGCAAGATACAGTCCGCCAAGCAAAGGAAGGCGCATATAGTTATCAAAGAAATTTGTGTTTCCCGATGGCTCTATAAAAAGTATTGAAGGTTTTGTCATTTTTTAATCCTCGATAAAAGAATACTTAAACCTACTAAGATAAAAATCGTCCACCATGCATTGTTTCCTATTGAGAAAACAATAAAGAAATAGAGCGATAGAAATATTAGAAGCAGACCCAAGAAAAGCATGACTCGGTTTGTTTGTCTGTAAATAAAAATTGCGATAACCACTATCCCTAAGAATGTGATAAAAATTGGCCAGTAAATAGATAAAAGGGCCCATGATGTGAAGTTACAATAAAGAGCAAGAAATGTAAAAAGTATCATATAGATACCTATAACGAGATATGTGAATCCCCTGCGCTTCCCTTTGGAGTAAATACCTATAAACCCAATTCCCAATATCAAAACCAGTACAGGCCATAAATTTAAAAAGAGAGAGATTCCAAGGTAAGAATCAAGGGCAAATAGTATGCCGATTATAAAGAGCATATAAGCTAGGCGCTTGTAGGTGGTATTCTCCTGTTCAATTATCGTTTGCATAAGACATTCTTCCGTTTGTTATTTTTAGTTTTTAGTGTTTTTTGTACTATACAATGCTTCAAGGTTTTTAAAAATATGTTCCCTCGAATACCCTCAAAATAAATCGCCATTTGAAAAACTATAGGCAAAAGTTGAGCATTTTATTATGTCTTGTTTAAACAAAATGCTTTCTATATACAATTATTCTAAACAGACAAAAATAATTGGTGATTCTTTAGTTAAGAAGACATTAAAATTTGAAAACTAAACATATTCGATAAAATTACTCCGTTAGTTTAAAAAAATACTAAGACACTTCATAAAGGATTTTATCATGAGAAGCGATGCAATAAAAAAAGGTAATGAAAGAGCTCCCCACCGTTCTTTAATCTATGCTACCGGAGTAAAGAAAGAAGACATCAAAAAGCCATTCATAGCCATCTGCAATTCCTATACGACTATTGTTCCTGGACACTGCAAACTTAACAAAGTCGGTCAAATTATTTCAGAAGAGATAAAAAAAGCCGGCGGCATTCCTTTTGAATTTAATACAATCGCGATCTGCGACGGCATAGCAATGGGACATCAGGGTATGAAATACTCTCTCCCAAGCCGCGAACTAATAGCAGACACTGTCGAAAGCATGGTTAATGCACACATGTTCGACGCTATGATCTGCATCCCGAACTGCGATAAAGTCGTCCCTGGAATGCTAATGGCCACAATGCGCCTTAACATTCCAACTATCTTCGCTTCAGGTGGCCCGATGAGAGCAGGAAAACTCGAAAGCGGCAAACCTTGCGACCTTATTTCGGTTTTTGAAGGCGTGGCAAAACACAAGATCGGGCAGATGTCTGATAGTGAACTAAATCAGCTGGAAGGCTGTGCCTGCCCTGGCGAAGGCTCATGTTCCGGAATGTTTACAGCCAATAGCATGAACTGTCTTACCGAAATTCTGGGCTTAGGATTGGAAGGCAATGGGACAATCCTGGCCGATACGCCAGAGAGAGTGGAATTCTGGAAGAAAGCTGCTAAAAGAATTGTGGAAATGGCAATTACTGGCGGTCCTCTGCCTCACGATATCGCTACAGAAAAAGCATTTGCCAATGCGTTAATTATTGATGTAGCAATGGGCGGAAGCACCAATACTATTCTCCATACATTAGCTGTTGCCTACGAACGCGGAATCAAACTCGACCTTCGCATGATAGACAAAATAAGCAGAAAAACCCCGAATATCTGCAAAGTTTCTCCTTCGAGCTCATACCACATGGAAGATGTCCATATCGCAGGAGGAATCCCGTCAATTGTTAAAGAAATTAATAAAATCCCTAACCTCCTTAACCTTGATGCTATCACGGTCGAAGGAAAAACAATCAAAGAAATGGCCGACAATGCCCAGATTCCTGACGGTACAGTCATAAGAGATTTAAGCAATCCTTACAGCAAAGACGGCGGGTTAGCAATTCTCTTTGGTAATATTGCTGAAAGCGGCTGTGTAGTGAAAACTGCAGGCGTCTCAGCATCTATGCTCAAACATAAAGGGCCGGCAGTAGTATTTGAAAGCCAGGAAGGCGCCTGCGATGGAATTCTAAATGGTAAAGTCAAATCAGGCGATGTCGTCGTAATCCGATACGAAGGACCAAAAGGTGGACCTGGAATGCAGGAAATGCTTGCTCCCACAAGTTACATAATGGGAAGAGGTCTAGGCGAAAGCGTAGCCTTGATTACTGACGGCAGATTCTCGGGCGGGACAAGAGGCGCCTGTATCGGTCATATCAGCCCTGAAGCCGCTGTAGGAGGAATGATAGGACTCGTCAAGAATGGAGACATAATCTCAATAGATATACCTCAAAGAAACATTGTTCTACATGTCTCTGAGGAAAAACTAAAAATAAGAAAAGCCAACTGGAAAGCCCCTGCTCCGAAGTTTACCAAAGGCTGGCTATCTAGATATGCAAGTTTAGCTACCAGCGCAGACACTGGCGGCATACTCAAAGCAATCCAATAATTTTCTGATTTTTTTAAATTATCTTATTTGAATAATCCCCTTTATAGACTAATTTCAAAAATGCTTTAAAAAAAGCATACACGCTCCGACATAGCTCAGCGGTAGAGTAGGTGGCTGTTAACCACTTGGTCGCTGGTTCGAATCCAGCTGTCGGAGCCATTTTTGTTTATATGCAGTTGAGTTACGGCTCTTCCCCAACAACAGGGGCCGTTATTAATTAAGCGCATAGCGCTCTAACTCTCAAACGATAGTTTTCAAAATTCCTGAATCCGTACGCTCTTCTG
>Ga0194039_1000303_pt1 | contig 31001 bp, 13 predicted proteins | sample JunL228m_MetaG_FD_148679 | JGI IMG/M metagenome (GOLD analysis project Ga0194039, IMG submission 148679) | Anoxic zone freshwater microbial communities from boreal shield lake in IISD Experimental Lakes Area, Ontario, Canada - Jun2016-L227-8m | ecosystem: Environmental > Aquatic > Freshwater >... | reverse complement strand
AGGCCCGCGAATCACGCGAAAAAACGCGAATGCCAGCAACGAGATGCTCCATTCACCGCGGGGGTGAAGGCATGTTTGTTTCTCACTTCCTGATTTTATTCGCGCTGATTGGCGTGATTCGCGGGCAACTGCCGGATTTAGGTTGAAAGAAAAATCCGCGTGGAATAATTTCCAAAAAAATGAAAACCCGATCCCGATTATCCTACAAACGAAGCAAGACGACTGAAATCTCATTTCCGCTGGGCGGCATTGGCAGCGGGTGCATCGGGCTGGGAGGCGATGGGCGACTCATCGAATGGGAAATCTTCAACCGCCCGGCCAAAGGTGTTGGCAACGGTCTCTCGCAGTTTGCCGTCAAGGCCGTGTCCGGCGGCAAGCTCCTCGATGCCCGTGTCCTCTGTGGCGAGATGAAGCCCCCCTACATGGTCGGCGGGGCCCGGCATTTCTGCAGCTATGCCTACAACCCGTGCAACGACCGGATGGCCGGGTTCCCGAACTTCCGCGACGCCGAGTTCATTGGCGAGTTCCCGATCGCCAACCTCAAGCTGAGCGATCCGAAATTTCCCGGCAAGGTCACGATGACGGCGTTCAACCCGTTCATTCCGCTCAACGACAAAGACTCCAGCATTCCGGGCGCGTTCTTCGAGGTTGCCTTTGAAAACCCCACGGCGAAGACGATCGATTACACCGTCGCCTTTGTTGTTCGTAATCCTTCCAAACAATCGGTCAACAGCGCGGTCATCAAAGGGGATGTGAAGATGATCCGGCTCGCCCAGACCGAGCTGCCGCCGGAGTCTGTCGGCTATGGCGAACTCGCCGTGGCCACCGATGCCAAGAATGTGGTGATCCAGGAATATTTGTTTCGGAGTTTCAGTTTCGATAATCACCGGGTCTTCTGGCAGGACTTCGCCAAGGTGGGCGCGATGCCTCAGCGCCACTACGACGCCCCGGCCGATCTCGACCACTCCTGCATCACCGCCACGGTTTCGGTGAAGCCCAAGTCCCAGGGCTCCGCCCGCTTCGTGGTGACCTGGCATTACCCCAACTGCGTGGATTATTGGACAAAATCGAAGAAGACTCCCGATGGAAAGGTGATCTCCGATCCTCATGATAAAAATACTCGTGGCTGGCAGAACTATTACGCCACGGTTTTCAAGGATGCCGCTGCCAGCGCCACATACTCGCTGCTCAACTGGGACCGGCTTTATCGGGAGACGCTGCTGTTCAAGGACGCCCTGTTCTCCAGCGATGTGCCGGACACTGTGATCAGTGCGATCTCCGCCAACCTGTCGATCCTCAAGTCGCCCACCGTGTTGCGCCTGGAGGACGGATCGTTCTACGGCTGGGAAGGGAGCGGAGGCAATGCGGGCTGTTGCTCGGGAAGTTGCACCCATGTCTGGAACTACGCCTACGCTCTGCCATTCCTTTTCCCGAAACTGGAGCGATCCCTGCGCGACATCAACTACCGTTATAATCAACGCGACGACGGCGGCATGGTCTTCCGCATGGAGCTGCCGCTCGGGTCGGATCGGGGAACGTTTCGTTCGTGCTGCGACGGCCAGTTTGGCGATGTCGTGAAGGTCTATCGGGATTGGAAGATCTGCGGAGATACCGAATGGCTCAAACGGCTCTGGCCGGCGGTCAAAAAATCGATCGAGTTTGCCTGGAGCCCGCTCAACCCGGACCGCTGGGATGCTAATAAAGACGGCGTGCTCGAGGGGCGCCAGCATCACACGCTTGACCGTGAGCTCTTCGGTCCGAACTCCTGGCTCACCGGGTTTTATCTGGCCGCCCTCAAGGCTGGTGCGGAGATGGCCCAAGCGCTCGGCGAGCCGGAAACAGCAGCGGAATATTCCACCCTCTTTGAAAAAGGCAAGGCCTGGGTGGACAAGAACCTTTTCAACGGCCGGTTCTACTACCAGCAGATCGACCTAAAAGACAAGGCGCTCGTCGAAAGCTTCGACGCGCCGGAATACTGGAGCCCGGAGCACGGGCAGATCGTGGCTCAGATCGGGGAGGGGAGCGGGATCGATCAGGTCGTCGGCCAGTGGCACGCGAACCTCTGCGGCCTGGGCGACATTTTTGATAAGAAACAGCGCAGGATGGCCCTCCGGACGATCTTCAAGCACAACTACCGGACATCGTTCCGCAATTTTGCCAACCCATGCCGGATCTTTTCTGTTTATGACGAGGCCGGAGTGCTGATCTGCGACTGGCCCGACGCATCCAAAAAGCCCGCCGTTCCTGTCCCCTACAGCGAGGAGACGATGTATGGGTTCGAATACGCGGTGGCCTGCCTCATGATCCAGGAAGGCCTCGTCAAAGAGGGCCTCGAAATCGTAAAGTCCGGGAGGTCGCGCTTTGACGGCGAACGCCGGAACCCGTGGAACGAAGCCGAGTGCGGGGCCAACTACGCCCGCTCGATGGCCTCCTACTCGTTGCTCAATGCCCTCTCCGGTTTCGAGTTCGATGCCACCCAGGGCATGATCGGGTTTTCCCCGGTCCTCAACGACAAATCGTTCGCCTCCTTCTGGTCGCTGGATTCCGCGTGGGGAACCGTCGAGTTCAACGCAAAATCCATTGTCCTCAATGTCCTCTATGGCACGCTGACACTTGCCGAGTTCCGCTCCGCAGCCCTGGACGGAAAAACGATCAAAACGGTTCAATTTGATAAAAAAGACTGCAAATTCGTTCTCGACGGTCGATCGCTTGCTCTCAAAAAGCCGGTCAAGATCCAGGCCGGGGAAAAATTAAAAATATCTTCCGTTTAACTGCAACGAAGCTGCTTGAAAGGAGCGTGGGCGTCTCGCCCGCTTCGTCCACAAGCGGGCAGGAGGCCCGCGCTCGTGGGTTTGCACTTATCGGGCATGTAGCCCGTGGTGAATTCCTCCTGCCTTGATCCGTGTCAATCCGAGCCATCCGTGGTTCAAATGCCTTTTCCGTGTTCCTCCGCTCCCCCTGCATCCCCTTCGTGGGGAAATCCTCTTCAATCCCCCCAGAATAATCTCATGTCCCACCCGAAAATTCCTGAAGATTTTTCTTTACTGGCGATTCGTTGCCAAATAGAAGTGAGTTCGTCATTTGCTTTAACCCCCTGCATTTACCCCCACATTTTCACCCAACCCGCAGCCAAAAACTTGGTCCTATGAACACGAAACCCGCCTTCAGATTCACCCTCCTCCTCGTCGCCTTTGCAGCTCTGCTGGCCCCGCCAGCCGCGCGCGCAGCCACGATCACCAAGGGCAACAGCACGACCGCGCTTAATCTCGGCGGCAGTTGGACCGGTGGCGTGGTGCCGGGCGGATTGGACATCGCCAAGTGGGACAGCACGGTCACCGGCGCGAACACCGTCGATATGGGTGCCGCCCTGTTTTTTGGCGAGATCAACATCGCCAATCCGGGCGGCCTGGTCACGATTACCAACACGGGAAGCTTCCTGCTGACTCTTATGGGAGTGAACGGCGTGGGGATCGACATGAGCGTCGCGACCCAGGATCTCACGATTAATGCCAATTTGGCCCTTGGGGGCTGGCAGTCGTGGAATGTCCAGGCCGGTCGGACGCTGACCCTTGGCGGAACCCTCACCCGCAACGCCAACACCGGCATCGCCTTCATGGGGGGCGGCACGTTTGCGGTCGGGGCCGCGAATCTCGTGAACGACTCGACCGGCATCACCGGACTCTGGGCGACCTACGGGTCGGGCACCTCGATCGCGTATTCCACCAAGAACGGGACCAACAACATGGTCGCCTACACCGGCACCGCGATCACCGACGTGACCACGGCGAGCAGCAACAGCACGAACTACGACTACTCCGCGACCGGCACGACGACACTCACCGCCAACAACACGGCCAACAGCATACGGAACACCGGCGGGGCCAGCATTATCGACCTCGGCGCTTCCGGAACCAACACCCTCACACTCAACGGCCTCCTGGCATCGGCGGGCGCGATCACGATCCAGCGCACCGGCGGAACCGGCACGCTGCAGATCGGCACCACCAACACCCTCGTCGTCAACGGCTCGCAGGACGTCACGATCTCCGCCCCCATCTCGAACAACAGCACGACCGCTTCCTCGGTGACCAAGTATGGCACGAACACGCTCATCCTCGCCGGCAACAACACATTCACCAACGGCGTGAACGTCGATGGGGGCACCGTGCGCGTCACGAATCTCTCGGGCTTGGGCCTGAACTACGCGGGGACGGCGGCCACGCTCGGTCCCGGTGCCGTTCTCGATCTTCGCTCCAACACCAGCGCCACCTTCGGCAACGGCGGCATGGGCTACAATATCGCTGAGACAAATGTACGCGGAACCTACACCATCAACGTGGACAATCTCACCTCGGGCTCCGGTAACAAGATCACCGTGGGCAATATTAACACCTCAGGCATCGATTCGGGTGCCGTCGCGACTATTATTACCGGCGGCAATGGTTACGGGTTGAACATGGGGATTCTGTATAACTCGGGCGGCCCCGGCAACTTTACCAACAACACCCCGGGCGGGGTGAATATCGGCGGGCTTGTCTTTAACTCGGCCGGCGGCGGTTGCGGCGTCGTCTGGGATGGCACCGGCACCACGACCGTGGCGGGGAGCCTCTTTCGCTTCACCAGTAATGTCAATACCGCGCAGACTATGACGAAAAACGGCACCGGGACGGTCACGCTGAACGGCCTGCGCAATTCCTGGGGCGGTAATACCATCGTCAATGCGGGCACTCTGAACCTCAGCGGGGTGATCGACGAGATGTCGGGCCCGAGCGGCCTGGCAGTCAACAATTCCAACACGGGCGTCGGTACGGACGTCGTCCTCAACCTGAATTCCTCGTGGGTTGTCCACAGCCTCGCGAGTGCCATCAGCACTCCTTCATCCGGCAACAACACCGCCACGATCAACCTCCTGGGGACCGGCACCACCTTGACAGTCAGGTCGGAAAACGGCACCAACTTTTTTGGAACCCTCGCGGGCACGGGAGGCCTGACGATGACCGCTCGGAACCGTCCCGAGCAAACTGAGGCAACTCTCGCCCTGGCCGGCAAGAACACCTACACCGGTGCCACCACTCTCAACGGCGGCTCGCTGATCCTGGATTTCAACCAGGCCTCGGTGGGCGGCGTTGTTGTGACCACCAACATCCTCAACAACACGACCAACGGCTCCGCCCTGGTGCTGGGCGGCGGCGCGCTGACCTTGAAGGGCAAAGGCGGAGCCTACGTCAACAGCCAGCGGTTCAACGGGCTCAACGAGGTCGCGGGGGCCTCGACCGTGACGCTCACGCAGAACGGTGCCACCTCGCTGCTTCTTTCTCTCGGGGCCATCACGCGCACTACCGGCGGCGGCACGGTGGACTTTGTCAACCCGGCAGGTCTCTCGGCCGTCAACGGCATCACCACCACCACCGGCAATACCAACGGCATCCTCGGCGGCTGGGCGACGGTCGCCAGCAACGACTGGGCTTATAACAACGGCACGAACATCGCCGCCTATTCGGCTTACACCAACGACACCTGGGCCGCCGCCAACAACACGAATGTCACGACCGGCGGGGCGCTGTCCTCAGCGACCACGAACAGCCTGCGCTTCAACACGGCGGGCGCATTCACCCTCACGCTCACCGGCACCAACACGATCTCCTCGGGCGGCATTTTAGAGACCTCCGCGGTCGGCGGCAACGCCACCGCCATCACCGGCGGCACCCTGCTCGGTTCTGTAGGCCAGGATCTCGTCGTCATCCAAAACAACGCGTCGGGCGCGCTCACGATCGGCTCGGTGATCGCCAACAACACCTCGGCCACCGGCCTCACCAAGAGCGGCGCGGGCAACCTGACCCTCACCGGCGCCAACACCTACACCGGGGCCACGAATATCAACGGCGGCGTGCTCCAGATCAGCGCCTCGAACGGCATCGGCGACAACACGGCCGCGACGAACAAGATCGTCTTCAATTCCAACGGCGTTCTGGGTGGCACCGGCGGCATCTTGGAGTCCACGGCGGGCACGTATGATTTGGGGGTCAATCGCACGATTACCCTCAACGGCCCCGGAACCATCCAGGTCGATTCGGGCAGCACCGTCACCGCGAGCGGCGTCGTGAGCGGCGCGGGCGTCTTCACCAAGTCCGGCACCGGCAAACTCATCCTCACCGGGACCAATACCTTTTCGAGCACGTCTCTGGTGACTGCCGGCATTCTCAATATCCAAAATAACTCGGCCCTGGGTATTTTTCAGTATGGCTCGGGGTATAACACCGGCACGAGTGCCGTTTCCCAAATCGACACCATCGTCTCCAGCGGGGCAACGCTGCAGTTTCAGGGGGGAATCAGCTTGGATGCCAAGCGGGTGACTCTTTCAGGCACGGGCGCGAGCGGGCAAAACGGCGCGCTGGTGAACGTGAGCGGCTACAACACCATCGGCGGCTACCAAGGGTTTTCCAACGGCACATTCATCTACTTGGCAGCGAATACGACCATCTCCTCGGATGCCGGCTATTTCGGCACGTCCAGCGCGTTTGGCCTATCGAGCGGCGCTTTCACCCTCACGCTCACCGGCTCAGGCAACGGCTATCTCGCCAGCCAAAATATTGGCGGGGGGATCACCGCGCTCACCAAGAATGGCACCGGCATGTGGACGCCGGGTGCCAGCGGTAGCTCCTGGATTGGCGTCACGACGATCAACGCGGGTATTCTCAATGGCATCACTCTGGCCAATGGAGGCTCCAACAGCTCGATCGGCAAATCCACAAATGCGGCGGCCAACCTGGTCTTCGGCGGCAACAGCACCCTGCGCTTGTATGCCAGCACCACGGATCGCAACTTCACCATCAACAATGGCGTCACGGCCACGTTCGATACCCAGGCAGCCGTCACGATCAGCGGCAGTGCCGTCGCCAGCACCGGCGGGCTCACCAAGTTCGGAGGCTCCACGCTGACCCTCTCCGGCACGAACCTCTACACCGGCGCCACCACCGTCAACGCCGGCTCCCTGATCCTCGACTTTAACGGCACCGGTGCTCCGACGAGCAATATCATCTCCAGTAGCTCCTCCCTCACTTTGGCGGGCGGCACATTGACCCTCAACGGCAAATCCGCCCTCACCCTCAGCCAGACGTTTAACGGCCTGACACTCAACTCGGGCGGTTCGGTCTTCACTTTGACCCAGAACTCCGCCACGAGCCTCACCGGCGCCCTGGGCGGCATCACCCGCAATGCCGGCTCGACCTTGAATTTCAGCGTGGTGCCGCTGACCACCGGGGTCATCGCCACGACCACCACCACCAATGATGCGACCGGCATCCTCGGCACCTGGGCCACCACCGGCACGGGAACTTCCCTGCGCTACGCGACCCAGAACGCCACGACCAACCAGATCGGCGCCTACTCGGGCGGCACGACGGCCGCCTCCTCCGCCAACCTCACGGATACGACGGGAACCGTGAACTACGACCTGACGCTGGCGACCGGCACGATGAACGCCACGGTCTCGGCGAACACCATCCGGTACGCGGGCAGTGGCAACACCACGACGCTGGGATCGTCCTTTACCGTCAATGGTCTCATGTATGCGGGCACCGGCCCGAATTGGACCATCACCAGCGGCAACCTCACGATTGGTGCCAACAAGGAACTGGTGGTCCTGGGCAACGGGCAAAGCGTCATCATCAACAGCGTGATCCAAGATAACGGTGGCGGCAACTCGTCCCTGACCTACACCAGTGGCCAAAGCAACGCCCCTATGACGTTGGGAGGAGCCAACACCTACTCCGGCCCGACCTATGTCAACAACGGTATTTTGCAGATCAACGCGGCCAACAACCTTGGGAATTCCACTTCGATCTACCTCAACAACGCCACCCTGACCTCCACCGCCAATACCTACGACCTCGGGAATACCCGCACGATTTTCCTCGGCGGAAACGGCGACACCATCTCGTCAAGTGCCGGGACATTGACCGTCAGCGGCCCGGTTGACAACGGGGGGAACGGCCTCCTGACGGTTGCGGGTGCCGGGAACACCACCATCAGCGGGGTGATCGGCAACGCCTCCGGCACCGGCAACGGCGGCCTCACCATGTCCGGCACTGGCACCCTCACGCTGACTAACGCCAACACCTACCGCGGCGATACGACGATCAGCGCGGGCACCGTCAATATCCAGAACGCCCTTGCACTGGGCACGGCCGAGGGCGCGACCACCCTCGGGACGAATACGACCCTGCAGCTCCAGGGAAACATCAACGTCGTCGAAGAGGCCCTCTATTTCACCCCTAACGTAACTGGTATCACGCTGCAGAACCTCAGCGGAAACAACACATGGTCCGGCCCGATCAATTTGGCAGGTATTCCCCGCCTCGGCGTCCCGACGATCACAGCCAATGCGGGCACGACGCTCACCCTCGCCGGCACCGTGAACACCAATTCCAACAGGCTCTTTGTCACGGGATCGGGGAATACGACCATCACCGGAACGGTTGGCTACGGGTCTGTCGGGATCCTAAAATCCGGTTCCGGCACGCTCAGCCTCCAAGGCACCAATAACTACGTTGGCCAAACGACCGTTTCCCAGGGCATCCTGGCGATCAACTCCGACGCCGCCCTCGGCGCGGCCTACGATGGAAGTCTCGGCTACATGGAAATGACCGGGAGCGCGGGCAGCGGATACACGGGTACTGTCGGAGTCATCGTTGCCGCCCCTACAACCACGGGCTCCGCAGCCCTGCCCACAGCAACTACCGGCGGCAGCCAGGTATCAGCGACCCTGACCGGCGTGAATGGCAGCGGCTACATCTTCAACCCGGCCGTGACCTTCGTGGGCAACGGCTCGGGAGCCACGGCCAACGCCTTGGTGATGGGCCTCCTCACCATCGACGGCGGCACCCTGCGCACCGACGCCGCCATCACCTCGAACCGCCCCGTCGTCATCACCAGCAACAACGCCACCATCGATACCAACGGCTTCAACAGCACGTTCTCGGGCATCGTCAACAACGGAGCCACCGGCACCGGCTCCCTCATCAAAACCGGCGCGGGAGCGCTCACGCTCTCCGGCGCAAACATCTACGCCGGCACGACGACGGTCAGCGGCGGAACTCTCAAGGCGGGCAACGCCTCGGCCTTGGGCTTTGGGGGACTCCAGACGACTGCCAATAACGGAACAATCGTCAGCAGCGGATATACCCTCGACCTCAACGGCACGATCGGAATCAACGAGCCGATCACCATCAGCGGCACCGGCATCGGCGGGAACGGCGCGCTGATCAACTCGGGCACAGCGGCCAGTATCGGAAACGGAATTGCGGGACTGGCTGTCGCCGCGACGGGAAGCGGCTCCGGCTACAGCGCGGCTCCTGCCGTCGTCATCAGCGGCACCGGCACCGGGGCGACCGCGACGGCGTCTCTCGGCGTGACGGCCGCCTCGATTTCGCTGGTCAGCGGAGGCTCCGGATGGGTGGTCGGCGACACGTTTACAGTCAATGGCGGAGGCTCGGGCGCACTCTTCACCGTCGCGACTGTCGGTAGCGGCGCGATCGCCACCTTCAACCTCACATCGGCAGGCACCGGCTATACCACTGCGCCGACCACATTGACCAAAGTGACTTCCACCTCCGGCACGGGAGCGACCATCACCGGCAACGGCGGAAACTTCACCGTTGGCGGCCTTCAGATGACGCTGGCTGGCTCGGGATACACCGGGACCCCGACGGTGACCTTCAACGGCTCGAACGCGACAGTCACGCCGGCTCTCTCGTCGGTGACCATGGCTGGGAATAGCAGCGTCGGCGGCGCGGGCGACTTGACGATCAGCGCGGTGGTCTCCGAATCCGGCGGCTCAAGGGCATTGACCAAAGTCGGCACCGGCATCCTGACCCTCACGGGCGCGAACACCTACACCGGCGGCTCGACGATCACGGCGGGCACGCTCCAGTTCGCGAACACCAGCGCGATGCCCGCTTCCGGCACGGTCACCGCGAACAGCGGCGGCACCCTGGGAATCAATGTGGGGGGCGCGAATGAGTTCACCAACGCGACCTCTGGCAACGGCTCGATCGGCGGCATCTTCAACGGCGGCGGCGGCCAGGTCACGCTCAACTCGGGCTCCGCAGTCGGCATCGACACCACCAACGCCGGAGGGTCTCTCACCTATGCCGGCGACATCACCAACTCCGGGGTCGGCCTCGCCAAACTCGGCGCCGGCACCCTGGTCCTCACCGGCACAAACACCTACACCGGCAACACGACGGTCAGCGTCGGCACCTTGAAGGTCGGCAGCGCGGCGGCGCTGGGTGGCAATAGCAGCGCGACGAGCGTCACAGCGGGAGCGGCTCTGGATTTGAATGGCACGACGTTGACCAACACCAACGCGCTGGCCCTGAATGGCACGGGCGTGAGCAGCACCGGCGCGCTGACCAACAGCGGTGCCGCCGCGAGCTACGGCGGGGTGGTGACATTAGGATCCGCCAGCAGCATCGGCGGCGCGGGCGACATCACCCTCGCGCTCGGCCTCGGGACGGATGCCTTCACTTTGACGAAGGTCGGCGCAGACACCTTGACGCTGAGCGCGGACAGCAGCCGCACGGGTGCGGTGGCGATCAATGCGGGCACGGTGAAGCTGGGCAGCGCGGCGGCCTTGGGGACGACCGCTGTGACGACCTCAGTCGTTTCTGGAGCGGCGCTGGACATCAATGCCCAAACGGTGGGTGCACAGGCGCTTTCCCTCAACGGACAATATAGCTCGACGGTGGGCGCGCTGACCAACAGCGGCGCAGCGGGATCGTATGCGGGCACGGTGAGCTTGTTAACCGACAGCAGCATCGGCGGCGCGGGCAACATCACGCTGAGCGGCGCAATCAGCGGGGCCTACGGGCTCACAAAAGTCGGGGCGGACACTCTCATTCTCACCGGCGCAACCAACGGAAGCACGACGACGACGATCAACGGCGGCACGCTGCAAATCGGCAGCGCGGGCACGTCCGGACTCCTGGGCAGCGGCGCGGTAACGAACAACGGCACGCTGGCCTTCAACCGGACGGACAGCGTCACAGTGAGCAACGCGATCGGCGGGACCGGCGCGGTGACGGTGAATAGCGGCACGCTCACCTTGGGCGGCAACAACACCTTCACCGGCGGAGTGACCATCACCGCGGGCGAATTGAAGCTGGGCAATGCAGGCGCTCTCAACAGCACGGCAGGATTGCAAAATGCGGTGGCCTTCGGCGCTGGCAGCACAGGCACGCTCACGCTCAATGGCAACAGCACCACGATCGCCAACCTGAGCACGAACGCCTCGCCGGGAACCACCATTGTGCAAAATAATTTCACGGGAACCGCCACATTGACCGTGGGCAACTCCCAGAACTTGAGCGGCACCTACGCGGGGACGATCCAGAACGGCGCCACAGGAACCTTGGCGCTGACCAAGAACGGCACCGGCGCGCTCACGCTCTCCAGCGCGAACACCTTCACCGGCGGCGTCACGCTCAACGTCGGCACGCTCAATATCAACAACGCCTCGGCCCTCGGCACCACCGCCGGCACATTCACCATCAACGCCGGCACCATTGACAATACCAGCGCCGCCGCGATCACTACCAGCAACTACGCGCAGACTTGGAACGGCGACTTCGCCTTCACCGGCACCAAAGACCTGAACCTCGGCACCGGGGTCGTGACCCTCGGCGGGACCTACGGCACCGCGCGCACCATCACGGTCAACTCAGGCAACCTCACGGTCGGCGGCGTCATTAACTATGTCGCGGGGGCCACCAACATCATCAAAGCGGGGAATGGCACGCTCACGCTGTCCGGCGTGAATACCTTCGGCGGCGGCTTCACCCTCAACGCCGGCACGCTGAACATCAACAACACCAGCGCCCTCGGCAGTTGGGGTATCACATTCGTCATCAATGGCGGCATCATAGACAACACCAGCGGCGCCGCCATCACCACCAACAACACTCTGCAGACCTGGAACAGCGACTTCGCCTTCACCGGCACCAACAACCTGAACATGAGCGCCGGGGCCGTGACCCTCGGCACTGCGCTGGGCACCTCGCGCACCATCACGGTCAATGCGGGCACCCTCACCGAGGGCGGCGTCATCGGCAATGGCACGACGGCCAACAGCCTGGTCAAGGCGGGCGCGGGCGCGCTCACGCTCGCCGGTGCCAACACCTTCACCGGCGGCGTCACCCTCAACGCCGGCACCCTGAACATCAACGCGGCCACCGCCCTCGGCACCACCGCCGGCACCTTCACCATCAACGGTGGCACCCTTGCCACAACTTTAAATAGTGCTGGCATGACCACCAGCAACTATGTGCAGGCCTGGAACGGCGATTTCGGGTATTCTGCGACCGCCCCCATGACATCCGGATTATATCAGGGAGTCGATGCTCTGGGCCTGAACCTCGGCGCCGGAGCTGTCACTCTGGGCGGCACGGGCACCACCCGCACCATCACGACGGATGGTTATTATGGCCAACTCACTATCGGGGGCATCATTTCCAACGGTGCCACGGCCAACAGCATCACCAAGAACGGCACGGGCATCCTGACCCTCAGCGGCGTGAACGCCTTCACGGGTGGCATCACGCTCAACGCCGGCACGCTGCAAATCGGCAACGCGGCGGCTTTGGGCACGGGTACCCTGACCATCAACGGCGGCAGCCTGGCCTCGACCGCCAGCACGACGGTGAGCACCAACAATGCTCAGGTGTGGAATGGCGCCTTCTCCTTCCGCCCCATCACCGGCGGCACCCTGAACATGGGGACCGGCGCCGTCACTCTCGCGAGCAATAGCACCGTGACAGCGATCACCGGCGGCCTCACCGAAGGCGGGGTCATCGCGGATGGAGGCAGCAATTACGGCGTCACCTGGATCTCGGGCTACGGCGGCTACGCCCCCACCATCACCTTGAACGGCAACAGCACTTACGGCGGAGCGACCGTGGTGCAAAGCCTGAGTGGTTTAGGCCTCGTCTCGCTGACCGGCACGCTCGCCAATACCTCGAGCGTCACGGTCAATGGCGGAGGAAGTTTTTGGTCGAGCGCCTCCATGAACAATTCCATCAATACGGCCGCCACCCTCACCCTGGGCGGCAACGGCGGCGGCATGTTCACGCGGGGATGGCCGGGCACTTACAATCAGTCCTTCACCAGCCTGACGGTCGGCTCGGGTGCCGACGTCCTCTTGGGGTATTACCAACAGAGCAATTTCACCTTCTCGGGCTCCAACCCGTATCTGCGCGGCGTCGGCGGCGTGGTGCGCATGAACTCATGGGCCGGCGGCTCCGGCTTCACCTCCGCCCCGAGCGGCACAGGCAACGTCATCGGCTCGGGCGCGAACGCCATGCTCATCGGCGCGACCGGATCCACAACCTACTGGAGCATCTCGGCGAACAATTTCTTGAAAGCCACCTCCGGCGTCTTGACCGCTGCCACGGCCAGTTCGAACGCATGGGGCACGGGAGTGAATACCGATGTGCTTCCGAGTTCCTGGGCTCTCGGCACAGTGAGCCAGAGCCTCCGTTTTACTGCGGGCGGCAGCCTCACTCTCCCCGGCGCGTTCACCGTCGAGTCGGGCGGCATTTTAGCGACCGACAACACCGCTTCTCCGGTGACAATCACCGGCGGCACCATCAAAACCGGGATTGCCGGCAGCGACTTGTGGATCGTGCAGGGTGCCGCCGCCAGCGCGAGCACCGGGATGGTCATCAATTCCCAGATCATTGACAACGCCAATTCAAGCCTCACCAAGGTCGGCCCGCGCGCCCTCTACCTCACGAACACCGGCAACACCTACGCCGGCGGCACCTACCTCGCGGAAGGGATCCTCAATGTCGCCTCGGAAGGTTCGTTAGGCAGCGGCGCGCTCCACTTCACCGGCCCCGGCACCCTCCAGGCTGCAGGGAATGTCACGCTGGGCACCCGCGCCGTCACGATCGGCCAAGGCGTGACCGCCACCTTCGACTCCAACGGCCGCAGCATCTCCGTGGGCGGCGTCGTCAGCGGCGTCAACTCCGGCCTGACCAAAACCGGGCTGGGGACCCTCACGCTCACCGGCGCGAATACCTACACCGGGATTACGACGGTGCAGAACGGCACACTCAGTCTCGACTTCAGCGCCATCGGCGCGCCCGTGTCGGACATCATCAACGCCAACAGCCTTCTCGCTATCGGCGCCGCCGGGGTCAGTGACACCCTCATCATTCAGGGCGCGGCCGGCGTCGCCAACAGCCAGACTTTTGGCGCCACCAACAGCCCCATTAATACCGTCGGCGCGACGACGTTCTACGGCGGCATGACCAACATGGTCTTCAACGCCGGTGCCGGCGGCTCGCTCACCGTGAACCTGGGCTACATCGTCGGGGGGAGCAACAGCAACTCCTACTTGGACGTCAGCACCAGCGGCAACGTCACCGTGGCCGGCGTCAACAACACCACCAATGGAAACTATCTCGACAAGGGGTTCCATGCGGGCGGCGGCAATAATTATGCATGGGCCACGATCAACAAATCCACTTGGGCGACCGTCAATACATCGGGCAACCTCGTGGGCTTTGCCGACTCCGCCTACACGACGGCCTACACCGCCGCTGGTCTGAATCAGGCAATGGTGGATGTCACCTCCAGTGGCACGCTTTCCCCCACGAATCAAAACGCAGCCTCCACGTTGCGTTTTAATGACACCGCTAACACCGGGGCCGGTCAGACCGTGACCCTCGGCAGTACCAGAGTGTCCCAACTCGGCTCGGGGTCCATCCTGGTGACTGCCCACGCAGGGGCGCACGACTCGACCATTACCGGCGGCTTCCTCGCAGGATCCAATATGACGTTTTTGGGAATTTTCCAAAACGACACGCTCGGCAACCTGATCATCAATTCTCAGATCACGGACACATCCACGCAGGCCGGTGTGTATAAGAATGGAGCCGGGACCATGATTCTCAACGGCGTGAATGGGTTCACCAACGGGATCAACGTGCTCGAAGGCACTGTCATCGCGACCGGCAATTACACGCAGAGCTCGGTGAAAACCATCGCCACCACTCTCGGCTCCAATGTCGTGACCGTGTCCGACACCACGGGCCTCTTCGTTGGCCAGCAGCTTTACGGTGGCACCCCCGGCCTGGTGGTGACGAACGGGATGCTCCCCAGCGTCGTGATGGCGATTGGTTCAGGCAACGTCACGCTCTCGAACAATGCCACGGCGACCGGCTCCGGGATCAGCACCACCTTCCAAAGCGGCGGCGCCCTCGGCGGGGCTGGTTTCAATTACGCAAATCTGGTTGCGCCAACCGCGACGATTGCCAACGGCGCGACCCTCCAGATCGGCAGCGCCGCCACCGGCAACAGCGGAGGGATCGACCCCAACATGAGCATCTCCAACCTCGGCGCGCTCATCCTCAACCACAGCGGCAACTACACCTTGGGCAACACTATTAGCGGCGCGGTGGCCACCAACAGCCTCGCTGGCACCAACGCCACGAACACCCTCGAAATCGCGGGCGGCGGCAATACCACCCTCGGCTTCTCCGGCACGGTCAATGGATCCGGGGTAGCCGCTGCGTATGTTTACACCCTCTCTACCACCGGAAATGTCTATGCCGGACAGCTTGTCACGGGCACCAACATCGCGGGCGGAACGTATGTGCGCGTGGTCGATGGGTTGAACGTGACACTCACCAACGCGATTCAGACCGGCGGTGCGTCGAACGTCAACTTCACGACGGTCAACACATTCAACGGCGCCACCCGGATCACCGGCGGCAGCACGCTGACCCTCGGCTCCGGGCTGGCCCTCCAGAACAGCACGCTCAACTACAATAACAGCGACAGCGGCACGCTTTCCTTCGGCAGCTTGACCACCGCCACCCTGGGCGAGCTCAACGGCGATAAAAACCTCGCCCTCACCAACGCCTCCTCCGCCGCCGTCGCCCTCACCGTGGGCGGCAACAACTTCGATGCCACCTACTCCGGAAACCTCACCGGCACCGGCGGCTCGCTCATCAAAAACGGCATCGGCACCCTCACGCTCACCGGCACGAACAACTACTCCGGCGGCACGACCATCAACGCCAACTCGGGCACCCTCATGGGCAACTTGTCGAGCCTCCAGGGCAACATCGCGGTCGGCACCTCCTCGACCGTGGTATTCAACCAGCCCTCGGACGGCACCTTTGGGGGCAACATCACCGGCTCGGGCACGTTCATCAAGACGGGTGCCGGCAACATGACGATCAGTGGCGCCCAGGGCATCAACAGTGGCGTGATCAACGTGATGGAAGGCACCTTGACCATCGGGATCGGGAATGCATTCCTCAATGGCAACGCGATGCAGATCAACGGCGGCACGCTCAACCTCGCCACCTACGAGCAATTCGGCACAGTGTCCATGAGCAGCGGCGCCATCACCGGCCCCAGCTTTATTCAAGCCTTCACCAGCTTCAACTTCACCAATTCCGGCAACGTGACTGCTCGCCTCGACAACACCGGCACCCTCATCAAGTCGGGCGCAGGAACGGTCACGCTCTCCGCGGCAAATACCTTCACCGGCAAGACGTCCGTCCAGAACGGCACGCTTTCCTTCACCCTCGGCAATGCCACGGCCACCGGGGCCCAGTCGCTGGGCCAGAACGCCGCCCTCGACCTCGGCGTCGCCTCGACAAGCTCGGGCATCCTGACCTACAGCGGCACTGGCAACGCCACCCTGGCCAAGAACATCAACGTCCTCGGCAACGGCTCCGACACGATCCAGAACAGCACCGGCAGCCTGCTGACGCTCTCCGGCACGATCACCAAGAACGGCACAGTCCTCACCCTCAAGGGCGGGACGGGCGGCATCACCGTCAACGGCACGATCGCGGGCTCGAATTCCGGCTCCGACCTGGTCGTGGACGGCGGCACCACGACGCTCGCCTCAGCGAACACCTACAACGGCCCGACCTCGATCATCAACGGGGCGACGCTCAACGCGAACGCCGCCGGTGCCCTGCCCACGGCAACCCGCTCGGTGGTGAGCATCGACCCGTCGGGCACCGGCAACTCGACGCTCGCCCTCGGCGCGAACCAAACCGTCGCGTCGCTCACTGGCGGAATCACCTCGGCCGTCCATCTGAACGCCAACACCCTCACGGTTGGAACCACCGCCGGTACCACGACCTTCGCCGGGGTGATCTCCGGCTCGGGCGGCTCTCTCATCAAGGATGGCAACAGCACGCTCGTCCTCACCGCCGCCAACACCTTCAACGGCACGACGACCGTCTCGGCGGGCACGCTCGAAGCGGGAGTGACGGGCGCGCTCGGCAGCACCTCGGCCATAACCGTCACCAACACCGGCACGCTCCTGCTCAGCGCAAATTCGGCGACAAGCAATTCGACAGCCCTGACGCTGAACGGCGGAAAAGTAGAAATCAAAACCGGCACCGGAATAAACACCTCGCTCGGGGCCCTGACGCTGACCGATAACTCGATCATTGATTTCGGGCTCTCCTCGGGCACCGACATCCTCACGCTCGGCGCCGTGACATCGTGGACCGCCACGAAAACCATCCAAATCTGGAACTGGACCGGAACCCCGCGCACAGCCGGAGGCAACGAACAGCTCATGGTCAGCAGCACCTCCGGATGGACGGGCAACCTGAGCAGCATCAATTTCTTCTCGGACAGCGGCTCAACGCTGATCGGCGGAGGAGGGGCGATGTTTGCCGGCTACGAGCTGGTGGCCGTCCCCGAGCCCGCGACATGGAGCTACATGGCCGCCATCGCCCTCGGTGGCGCAATCCTCGTCCTCCGCCGCCGCCGGCTGACGGAAGTATTAAGAATTAAGTGAAGCCCTCCAAACACGCCAAACCTTCTGACCTTAAACCTTAAACCTCAACCCGGCAGGAGGAATTCACCACGAAGGGCACGAAGAACACGAAGTGAGGAGCTTGCAAAAGCTCATTGCCATTTCTCGCGCGCACACGCTGGGTGAACGCATCGCCGGATGCCAAACGCACACACAATCCGATGATTGACACCCTTTTTTTCTTCGTGTGCTTCGTGATCTTCGTGGTGCAACTGTCGTTTCTAAGTTAATACTTATCGTGAAGACCTCCAAACACGCCACCTGTAGCCGCGTCCGTGCCGGACGCGCCGCCGGCAACACGCCCGACACGGGCGTGGCTACAACGGAAACATCTCCAACCGTGCTTCCTGCCAACCTTTTTTCTTCGTGGCCTTCGTGATCTTCGTGGTGCAATTCCTAATTTCACATTCCAAATTCCTAATTAACTAAAACTTTGGGGGAGGAACCGGCGGTCGTTTTCATGCCGCCGGTTCCGTAAGCGCCCCGCCGGTTCTTGGGGGTTCCGGCGGGGCATTTGCTTTTTGAAACTTATGCCAAATACTAAAGCTAAAGCTCGCAGAAAACTCCATTTCACAGTCCGCATGGACGGCGACGACCGGGCAGACGGTTCGTGCGACAGCCCCTTCGCGACTCCCACACGGGCGCGCAATGCCATCCGGGCCGCACGGCGTTCGGCTGGCCGGATGCTACCTGCGGAGGTTGTCCTCTGCGGCGGCACATGGGAGCTGCCCGAGACCCTGACCTTTGACGCCCGCGACGGCGATGCGGTCTGGCGCGCCGCTTCCGGCGAGCGGGCGGTGCTCAGCGGCGGCCAACTTTTATCAGGCTTCGCCGAATCGGTGGTCGAGGGCCGCGCCCGGTGGACGCTCGATCTGCCCGAGGTGGCGAGTGGGAACTGGAACTTTACCCAGCTGTGGCTGGATGGATCGCGGCGTCCGCGCCCCCGCCTTCCCAAGCAGGGGTTTCACCGTTTCGCCGGACTCGGCGACCAGCCCGATTCCGGCTTCGCTTGGAGGAAGGGCCCCAGCCATGCCGAGTATGCCGCCGGCGATATGAGGCCATTCCGCAACCTTGCAGACGTGAGGCTGATCGCCCAGCAGCTCTGGTTCGAGATGCCGATGCGGATCACCTCGGTGGATGAGAAGTCGCGCATCGTCCGTTTCCATAGTGCCTGCTTGGGCAGCCTGCGCGATGAGAGTGGGGAATTTGCCCGCTACTTCCTCGACAACGTCGGCGAGGCGCTGACCCAGCAGGGAGAATGGTATCTGGACCGACCGACTGGCCAGCTAAGAATCCTGCCCCGCAGCGGCGACGAGCGCGCCTCGGCGCAGGTCGTTGCCCCACGGCTGGCCCGCCTCGTTCACATTGCTGGCAGCGCCAAAAAACCGGTCAGCAATCTGATCTTTGAAGGGATTGCCTTCCGCCACTGCGACTGGCTGCCGCCCGCTGATTACGTCGGATCCTCGCAGGCGGGTTTCAACATTCCTGGTGCCATCCTAATGGAAAATGCCGAGAGCTGCGTTTTCTACGCGTGCGAGGTTGCCCACGTTGCCCAGTATGGCGTGCAGATCGGCCGCGGCAGCCACGACTGCCGGGTGGTCGCGTGCCATCTTCATGATCTCGGGGCGGGCGGCGTTCGCGTTGACCACGAGTGGCTCAAGGTTCACGAGTCTGGTGTGCAGGATCCATTTGCCGCCAAGGGCGAGACCCGGCCGCGCGCCGCCACGGTGAGCGATAACGAGATCCACGATGGCGGCCATGTCAGCCCGAGCTCGATCGGCGTTTTTGTCGGCAATGCCGGCCACTGCCGCGTCCTCCACAACCATGTCCACAATCTGCGCTACACCGGCATCTCGGTGGGTTGGACCTGGGGCTATGCTCCGAACGCGACCGTGTGCAACCAGATCGACGGAAACCATATTCACCATGTCAATCACGAGCGCTACCTGAGCGATAATGGCGGCATCTACGTCCTCGGCGAGCAGCCCGGATCGACGATCTCTGGCAACCACATCCACGATATCGGGGCCTACCATTATGGGGGTTGGGGCATTTATCTCGACGAGGGCTCCAGCTTCTTAAGGGTCGCTGATAACACCGTGCACCGCTGCCAAGACGCTGGCTTCGTCACTCACTACGGACGTTCCAATCGGCTCGAAAACAATCTTTTTGCATGGAACGGCGGCAGCCAGGTCAACCCCGGCCAGAGACCGGATCCGATTCGCTCCGCTTTGATCAGTGGCAACCTGATCGCATGGGAGCATGGCAGCCTTTTCCCTGTCAATGTTCTCACCCTGCGCACTGCATCGGTCGGGCGCAACCTGCTCTGGTGCGCCGCTGGTCCGGCCCGCTTCAGCGATGGGCTCGACCTCGCCACTTTTCAATCCCGGGGCCAAGCTGCCGGCTCGGTCGAGGCCGATCCGCTTCTGATCCCCACCGCGGACGGAGGATGGACGGTCATGGCCGGCTCACGTGCCCGGAACGCCGGAGTCCGCATCCCGCGAAGCGATCATGCCGGCCCGCGCTGGCGTGGCGCTCCCGAAGCGACTTTTGCAGCCTGGTGCCAGCGCTTCCCCGATGCCGCCCCGACTCCTGCACTTGCTGTGCGTTTGTCCTTCCCTGAGTCCGGCCTGCTGCGCGTGCGCATCGAGAATCATGGATCGGTCGCCGCGCCCGCAGGCAAGCTCCGCCTCGTGGGATCGCCTGGAGTCGTCGTGTGCAAACCCCACGTAACCTGGCCCTCTTTGGCCGCCGGAGCCCATTCCGAGAGCGACCGCTCCTTCACCATTCCCGAGGGCGAGGGCCGGTGGTGGATCGAGACCTGCGCGGCCTCCGCTCAGGTGCCGGCGGTGGCTTTGTGCGGAGCGACTCCTGGCAGTCGCCCGATCGCCCGTGTCACCGACCCGGGCAATGTCGCCGGCATCGCCGCTGCCCTCGCGGGCGTTCCTGAGCTGGAGCTGACTGCTGCCGGGCGCGTCCACGCCCGCGCCCGCTGGGCACTGGCTGGTGACTACCTTCTTGTTCAGGCAGAGATGGATGATCCCCAGCCGCTGCCTCATCCGGTCCCTTGGGAAGGCGCCTGCCTCGAAGTCTTTGCCGCCGCAGGTGCGGCAACCGCCGACTCAGGCTTCCTGCGGCATGTCTTTCTGCGACCCGATGCCGCCATCTCCAGCCTCGAGATCCTGGTTAAGGATGGCCGCGACATTTTCCCTCTCCCCGGATCCAGCGGCACAGCCAGCAAGCGGGCGAGGGGATGGACGCTGTGCGCGCGCCTGCCCCTGGCGGGATTGCGGGTGGCTCCCCATTGCGCCGGTTTCTTCGGCGAGATGAAAGCCTGCGTCCGCCCACAGCCGGGAGCGGCCTTGCTTTCAGCCTGGGCCCACGGGGCCACCACCGCCTTCGCCAGCACGGATGGCCTTCCTTGGCTGGTGCCCGCGACAGTCTAAATGCGATGAAGGAGAGATCAGAATTGCCGGATTTGTTTCGCTGCGACGACGGGACGCAGGTGCGTTCAGCGGCCCAGTGGCAACGTCGCAGGCAGGAGATATGCGATCTGATTGTTGAGATCGAATACGGGGGCCTTCCACCGGTGCCAGCGGAGACAAGATGGGAGGAGTTGCACGCGGCCACGGTGGAGCATCTGGGGGGGGCGCAGTTCATCTCCGGGCGGGTGACGACAGGCCCGGACCGCCCGTTTGGCTTCCTGATGCAAATCATCGTGCCGCCGGGGGAGGGGCCCTTTCCTGTTGTGCTGACTGGAGATGCCTGCTGGCGATACGCCACCGATGAGGTGGTTGCCGAAATTCTTCATCGCGGCAGGATCTTCGCCCAGTTCAACCGCGTTGAGATCGTTCCCGATGTGTATCGAAGCGAGCGGGTGTCCGGTCTCTATCCGGTCTATCCCGACGGGAACTACGGCGCATTGGCGGCATGGGCGTGGGGGTATCACCGTTGCGTCGATGTTCTCCTCAGCATGAAATTCGTGGATGCCTCCCGGATTGCCATTGTCGGACATTCACGCGGCGGCAAGGCCGTTTTGTTGGCCGGGGCCACCGACGAACGGATCGCCCTGACCGCTGCCAACAATTCCGGTGCGGGCGGTGCCGGCTGCTATCGGGTGCAGGGGCCGCAATCCGAAACGCTCGCCGATCTGATGCGCGCCGTTCCCTATTGGTTTGGTCCATCGATGCTGGATTATGTCGGAAGGGAGAATGACCTGCCGTTCGATCAGCACTTCCTGAAATCTCTGATCGCCCCTCGGGCTTTGTTGACCACGGAAGCGCACGCTGACCTATGGGCAAACCCCACGGGAACCATGCAGACCCACCTGGCGGCCCGGGAGGTTTACCGGTTCCTGAATGCGGAGGATCGCATCGGCATATCGTTCCGGGAAGGCGGGCATGACCACGGTCAAGTGGACTGGAAAGCCTTCCTCGATTTCATGGATTGCCAATTGTGCGGGAAGAAGCCCGAGCGCCGATTCGACCGGAACCCATTTCCAGACACAAAATAAGGCGCGCTTTGTGCAGAGCTACCGGAATACCGCTTCGTATGCACTGTTTGCCTTGCTCTGTAGTTCCGCCATGCCCCTGGCGACGGCTCGTTCCGAACAGCCCGCCGCTCCTGCCTCGTTCGCGAATCCGGCAGCCGCTGAGGAGCAACTGGAGGGCGGGGAGCGCGGCACGCTGCACCTGACGCTTGGTGATGAAAAAATCTGCTCCTTCGTGCCGTATGTCGCGAATAGGAACTGGGAGCGGTGCTTCGCGGAAGCCATCCCGGAAACGCCGGCTTTAAGCGGCGCCTCGAATGAAGCCGACATCCCGCAAAAAAACGACGCGCCTTTTCCGTATGTCATCGGCACCTACTATCATCCGATCCGTGGCCGTCTGCAGGTTGCCCCTCACGAGGGGAGCGTGCGTGCCAGTTGGACATTTTCCGTGACGGAGGAAACCGATTTCGCGGCTTTGGTGGTTGAGGCTGAGTTTCAGTTGCCCCAACTTTCCGGGGGCATGTGGAGTGCCGATGCAGCCAGTGGCACTTTCCCTGCGATCTTCGGCGGAGCCCACCTATTCGTCGAAACGGCATCTTCCTTAACCCTAACGTTTCCAGACCAGCGGCTGCTGAAATTCACTTTTGCCAAGCCCACGGCCATCACCGTCCAGGATAACCGGCAGTGGGGGGCTGCGAGTTTTTCGATTCGCTTCGGGGCTCCCGGCAACAAGATCGCGGCCGGAGAGACATACACCCTCGATGCAGACATCACGACATCTAATGGGCTATCTTATTGTCGTGAATTACCCAACTTTATGAAGCCGGTCGAAATTCATGTGGACGATCAATGGATTCCGCTAAAAGACGAGTTGGATATTGTTCCCGACTCCGCCCTTGACTTGACTTCCATGGGATTCACCGACGGCCCATGCGGATCGAAAGGACGCATCATCGTCACGCCAGATGGCCACTTTGCCTGTGAGGACGAGCCAACGAAAACAAAGCGTTTCTATGGCGTCAATCTTTGTTTTGACTCAAACTACATGCCCAAGAATGAATGCGACCATCTCCTCGATCGCCTCGTGCGTCTTGGCTACAACAGCGTTCGCATCCATCATTACGAACTGTATCTGACCAGGGTCAAAGAAGATGCTGGCTTCGATTGGGATCCAGTCAAAGTCGATCAACTTGACTATCTCATGGCGGGCTGCGCCAAGCGCGGCATCTGGATGACCACGGACCTATTCGTCTCCCGACCCATTTCGGGCAAACAGATCGGCAGGGATCAGGAGGATAAAGTGGAAATGAATCGCTACAAAATTCTCATTCCCGTCTCCGAACCGGCGTATCAAGACTGGCAAACTTTTACCCGCAAGTTTCTCGACCGAGTCAATCCCTACACGAACAAGCGCGTCGCCGATGAGCCGGCTCTGGCCTGGATTTCTCTTGTCAACGAAGGTCCGATCACCGGCTATTGGGGGTCTGTCTGCCAGATCCCCGAATGGAAGGTTGCCTGGAATAATTGGCTTGCGGCTCGTTATCCCGACAGGGGAACGCTTGTTGCCGCCATACCCGACCTTGCCGACGGAGAAGATGCGATCCGTGGAACAGTGGCCATTCCCGACTTCCTTTCCAGCAGCAATCCTCGAGGCAGAATAGCCCAGGTCTTCGTCGGCGATATGGAAAAGACCACCTATGAGCGCATGCACACCTTCTTGCGTGAAAAAATCAAATGCCAGGCGCTCCTGACCAACATGAACAATTCCGGGCCCGATGTGCTGCCGCTCATCGAAACGCGCCAGGCCTATGATTATGTGGATGAACATTTTTACGTCGATCATCCCACCTTCCTGGAAAAGCCGTGGTCGTTGCCGAGTTTCTGCGCCAATGCAAACCCGATTCGTTCGGGCGCCTCGGCCTGCGCTTCTATTGCCAGCGTCCGGTTGTTCAACAAGCCGTTTACCGTTTCAGAATACAACTATGCCGGGCCTGGCCGCTATCGAGGTGTCGGCGGCATTCTGACAGGAGCCTTGGCGGCAATTCAGGACTGGGACGCCCTCTGGCGGTTCGAATACAGCTGGAGCCGGACCGTTCTGTTCAACCCAAATCCGATGAATTATTTCGACACGGTTTGCGATCCCCTCAATCAGGCTGCGGACCGGTTGGCTGCCATCCTGTTTCTGCGTCGCGATTTGACGCCTGCACCCACGCCTCTGGCCATGGTCGTATCGCACAAGTCGCTCGAGAATCCCACCGATAAAATGGGCCTGAGCGCCATGCAGGCGGCACTTTGGACCACTGGCATCGGCTGCATTGTTGTCGATGACACAACAACCATTTCTCGCCAGTATGTTCCCGTCCCGATAGAGTTCGGCAACGACAGCGATGCCATCTTTGCCGCTCTGAAGGCAATCAAGCCATTCGTACCGCCGCCAAGTGATGAGCTTATCTCCACGCAGACGGGCCAAGTCAGTATGAGGCCCCAGGATGGCACGCTGACTATTGATACTCCCATGAGCGCCGGTGGCTACGTTGAACCGAGCAAAACCATCGACGCTTCCGGGGTTAAGGTGATCGAAAGCACTACAGGAGCGGTGGTCTTTATCAACAGTTTGGATGCGAACCCGATAAAAATGTCAAAGCGGCTCTTGGTTAGCCATCTTACGGACCTGCAAAACAACGGAGCCCGTTTCGGCGAGGCTGCCCGACAGACCTTGCTATCTTCTGGTAGGCTGCCTCACCTTGTCCGCAGCGGTTCGGCCACCGTTCAGATAACTCTTGAAAATCCCGAAACTTATACCGTTTGGGGCCTTTCGGTCGGTGGGAGACGGGTCGAGAAGATCCCGTCCCGTGTCTCATCCGGCCAGCTTGTCCTCACCGTTAACGTCAACGGATGCGAAGGCGCTCGGATCTTCTACGAGATAACAGCCGAGAACGCCAAGACTGCGGTTTCTTCCGCCGAAAACCAGTTGACTCTGCCATGATGGGCTCTAATAAATCACAAGTTGGTTTTTCATCTCTATTACCACCTGAAATGAGCGTTCCATTGGACATAAAACCCCTCAGGATGAACAAGCACCAAAGCGCAGCCATAGGTGTCGCCATCGCGATCTTGCTGGCAACCTGCATCGCTGGCATCTGCCAACCGCCGGAGGGGCCATGGAAGGGCGCGCGCAACACACCTGTCCCCCCCGGAAATCGAGGCAACTTTATAAAAATGGAAAAGCTTCCTGTTCCGGCGTCGCTCTCTGCAAAGAACCCGAAAGCATTGTATGACATTCCGGTGGTGATCATCCGGTTCCTGCCGACAGCGGACGGAGTTCATCTCGACCCCATGAAATGTCCGGATTTTTACGAGCCGGGATTGTATACGCTGGAGGAAAAGCAGCGGCAAATCGATGCGGCGAATCCCCGCATCGTCTATGCTCTCACCGAGGGAAGCCGGTTTCGCGGCTACAAATTTCCCAACAACCCCCCGACGCTGGGCTACCGCGTCGTGGCAGACTTTGTCTGCTACGCGCAGACCCCGCCGAGCAAGACCAACAAGGGAAATCCGCCGAACAACGTCGCCCGCATCGACTATCACGAGATCCTGAAGGCGGTCGATGCCAAGCAGCTTGTGGATTCGCAAGGGGTGAAGCAATTCTGGATCTGGATGGGCTACTGCGACCCGGACTTCCCAAGCGTGAAAAACGGCCATTACTCGCCGGAGGACTTTCGGGGGCCGGACGAGTCAAAAATGTCGAGCCCAACCACAGGGGACATCTCAAACAGCCTCCATTACAAGGACGACCTTCCGGTCTTCAAGCATGCCTACATGGTCATGAGCTTCAACATCGCCCGCTCGCAGGCGGAAACAATCCACAACTACTGCCACCAGCTCGAGTCGATGTTTGCCTACGCCTGCGAGAAACAGGATGGCAACGACAAATTCTTCTGGGACGATTTTGTCGGGAGAACACCCGGCAATACCACCGGCGACAGCTTTTTGGCCGGCCGGTGCGGATGGACTCACATCGCGCCGAATTCGACCGAAAACTACGACGTCCTCAACAAGGCGCTCGTGGAATCCGACATCGAAGACTGGCGGCCGGACGGCAAGGGTGAAAAAAAGGCGGTGAACGTCGATACCTGGGCCTCGATTCCCTACGCCTGGCCGAACCCACCCGAACCCTTCCCCCAGAAAGATGAAACCCAATGGTATGTCTACTGGATGCAATCCATCCCGGGCCAGGGGAACAAAATTCCTTTTCGAGGAAGATCCCTGCCGAACTGGTGGCTGCTTGTGGCCGACTGGGACAAGGCCATGCGTGACAAAACCGGCCTCCACAAATGATCCTGAATCCGGCATGAGGAAATTCACCGCGAAGCGCACGAAGTCCACGAAGAGAGGAGCTTCCAAAGTTTCATTGTCATTTGTATGCTGTTGAAGTCGATGATTACGGAGGTCGCTCGCGGTGATTTCATCGAGGCGATCGGGGCTTCCTGCGGTGGGCCGATGGATCCTCTGAAAGGGATCGTCTCGCCGTTGCATTGACCTTGGTGAGAATGATGCGGACGAGTTATTTCTGGTGACCAGTTTGTGACCGCTTATCGCTTGGTTCACAAGGGTTCCATGAAATTCCAATGAGTTCTCCGTTTTTTCAACGAAAGCCTCTTCCTATAAGGATTCCAGCGGCTTGGCGGGTTGCTGACGGCTACAAACCCTGTATTTAAGTCGTTCTGCGGGTTGTTCCAAAAACAGAAAACCCGCAGAGCCTGTATTTATCAGCCTCTGCGGGTCTCAAATTGGTTGCGGGGGTAGGATTTGAACCTACGACCTTCAGGTTATGAGCCTGACGAGCTACCGGGCTGCTCCACCCCGCGATTGAATTTCAATGTAGTCGTGGAATTGAGGAATGCAAGAGAAAGATTTTCTTTTTTTTTCGCGGTCCCCCCGCGCAGGTTCTTTACAATAAATGTCCCACCTGGGACATTTATTGTAGAGTTCGGGTCATCGCACTCACTCTGGCAGTTGTTCCAGTCTGGGATGGCCATGCCGTCAACGAGAGGTTTCCGGTTGACGATTCCTGAGTTCGCAATAATGATCTCCCTGTGAGCACGACAAGAATTCTCAGCATCCTTGAGGCCGCGCAGATCGAGCCTCCCAAGGCCCGTGCCATCGCGGAATCCCTCGAAATCGCATTCAGGGAACAGGAAGACGACCTGACAAAACGCCTGATGACAAAGCAGGACGGCGCGGAACTGAAAACAGAAATCATCAAGTGGATGTTCCTTTTCTGGATCGGGCAGATCGCCGTTCTCCTCGCCGCCGCAAAATTCCTGTTTCCAGCGCACTGAAGGCCCTGACAAGTCGGCGCTGACGGAGCAGCGCCCTCCACGATCGCCCTGGAGGGACGGGCTCTGTCCCGTCCGACTTTTCCATTTCGCATTCCAAATTGCGCGAAGCGCTCAGCTTTTCCTCGGACGGAAACAAGTCGGCGCTGACGGAGCAGCGCCCTCCAAGCAAAAATCCCGTGCGAAGCGCGGTCAAAGATCCGTCGGCTGTCCGCCGCCGGGCACGTAGATCAACGTTGTTCCGTCGGAGGTGAGGTAGGCGGCGGCGGCGGCGCGCTCCTGGGATGTCAGAACTTTGCTTTGGAAGCGGATGACGATCCGCGGGTCGGCGGAATTTGTGACCGACACACCGGCGAGCAGGTCGCGCACCGCGGCGGCTCGGCTGCCCCAGCCGGGATGCCCGCTGTTCCGCGCCGCGAGCGCCAGGTTGGAAAGAGACAGTGCCGTCCGCTGGCTCTTCGCCATCCGGTTCGCCTCGATCAGCACCGGCAGGTTCGGAATCGCGATCACCGCGACGATCCACAGAATGGCGATGACCGCGAGAACTTCGACCCAGGAAAAGGCGGGGCTTTGTTTCATAAATTGTGCAAAATACTGGGGAGCCCAAGTTTTTAAAATAACCCCTTGAATTCCTTTTCTGATTGATGCGCCTCAATCGAATTGCATAGAAGAAAAAAATGAGGAGGACTCCACTTTCACATGAAGTCCTCCCCACTCAGAACCATCGTTTATGTTAACTGTTTTATTGTTGCGAATTTAGCTGAAAAATAAATCCTAATTGTTTGTTGGATTCAAAACCAGCTGGCTTCCAGAGACCTCGATCTTGTTAGTTGCAACATCCGCCTCTAACAGGCCCTTCATACCGAATGTGTTAGTTACTTTCGTGTATGGGTTAACAACCGAATAATTTGTTCCGGCATTAAGCGCGGTTATTACATTGGCAACGACAGGAGTGCCGGGATACGCATTGCTGGCAGCGTAATAGGCTTCAGCGTAGGCGTTATATGATTTAACTACTTCTCCTGCATTTGATAATTTCTTTGCTTCGCTTGCCGACTGGGTGATGTTTGAGATGTTGGGAATGGCAATCGCCGCGATAACCGCGATGACCGCAATCACAACGAGTAATTCAACCAAGCTGAAAGCCCGTTGAACCGTTAGTTTGTTAGTTGGTGTTTTCATAACGGAGACAGGATCGCGCGGCGGGCGCGGGAACGCAACAAAAGCGATCCTGCAATCTGCGATAGGGAAAACCTGTAGGAAAATCGCGCAACGTTGCGTAGCGCCATCCCGCCATGGAGGGCGCTGCTCCGTCAGCGCCGACTTGTTTCCACCGATCGAAAGTCGGACGGGACAGAGCCCGTCCCTCCAAGGCGATCTGGAGGGCGCTGCTCCGTCAGCACCGACTTCTTTCCGCTGATCGGAAATCGGACGGGACGGAGCCCGTCCCTCCAAGGTGATCGCTGGAGGGCGCTGCTCCGTCAGCGCCGTTTTGTTTTTCCCGGATTTTCATTGCTTGCGCGAAGGGATTCACGGAATCCTTGCTGATGGACGAACCCGGCCGGCGACATCCCGCGCATCCGGGTCTGCATGAGGGATTCAACGTGCCGACGATTGTTTTTTTGACCGTCTGCACGGCAGGACGCAAGCCGGTGCTTGCGGATCCGTGCGCGCACGCCGCGCTTTGCGAGGCATGGGACTCGGCGGCATCATGGTCGGTCGGTCGGTATGTGCTCATGCCGGATCACCTTCATCTTTTTTGCGCGCCTGCGGAATTTCCTCCGCGCCCGCTCAAGCAATGGGTCTCCTGCTGGAAATCCCATGCCGCCCGGCATTGGCCGCGTCCGGAAGACGCGCCGATCTGGCAGAGAGATTTTTGGGACACGCAACTGCGACGCTCGGAAAACTATACCGAGAAGTGGCAGTATGTTTTGCGGAATCCCGTGCGTGCGAAGCTGGTCAAAAGCGTTGAGGATTGGCCGTATCAGGGCGAGAAGAATGTCCTGATGTGGTGAGAAAGATCCCCGTGCTGGAGGGCGCTGCTCCGTCAGCGCCGACTTGTTTCTGCCGATCAGAAGTCGGACGGGACAGAGCCCGTCCCTCCAAGGCGATCGCTGGAGGGCGCTGCTCCGTCAGCGCCGACTTTTTTCCGGTTCCCAAAATCCAAAAGAGAAAGGCGGGAAATTTCTTTTTGGTCTTTCGTCGGGAATTTGGTTTACTTTCCGCCATGCCGACGATTTTGAGGGAGAGCGGATACCGGTTCATGATTTTTGTGGATGAGCCCGACGAGCCCGCCCATGTGCATGTCTTCAAGGATGATCACGCGGCAAAAATCCGATTGGATCCGGCTCAGGTGGTTGTCAGCCGGGGGTTCCGCGCCCATGAAGTCTCCGAATTTCTTGCCATTATTGAAACCCACAAATTCGATCTCATCACAGAATATGAAAGAATCCACGGAAGCAAATGACCGCCTCTACCCGGATGTTCTCCGCATTCGGTTTGTGGAAGGCAACATGATTTGGGATTTTGAGGATGGGCGTTCTTGTGCCGTGCCATTGGCGTGGTATGCCACCCTTATGCTTGCTGCTCCTGAAGAAAGGGCGGACTACCACATCACCCACTACGCGGCTCACTGGCCGCAACTGGATTACGATTTGGGAGCGAATGCCATTATCCTGGGACACAGGGAAGCGGCGTTTTTTTCCCGGAGAGCCTGGGAAAAGCATGACGCAAAGCACGCTTCCGGAGAACCGATGGCTGCCTGAAACGTCGGGACTGGAGGGCGCTGCTCCGGCGGCGCCGACTTCTTTCCGCCGGGAAGCCGGACGCGTCACCGGAAGCGAGCGCTTAGAGGTCGTTGGGTTTCAAGCCGGTGTGCTTGGCGATGCGGGCCAGCATGCGAGGACCAATTTCCTCTGCATCGTGGAAAGCAAAAACGAAATCAAGAAATCCCTCGCGCTTCAGGGTGCGATGTGAGCCTGTGCGGCGGGATTAATTCCATCCGATGCTTTCAAGTGCGCGAAGAACCTTCCGGGCTTTGCATGCGGGCCAGAAGCTCACACGGAAACGGCAAAAGCCTCCCGTGCGAAAGAATCATCCCCCGACTCGCAGCGTTCGGCCAAGATCCGCAAAGCCAGTGCCTCGGCGGATCGGACGGCATCCGCCTTCGTCACCCCGTAGGAAAGACAACCCGAAAGAACCGGCACCTCGGCAATCCAGTGGCCATCAGCCTCTTGTTCGAGTTCGATTTTGATCTGCATATGGTGAAGCCTCGCGGAGAACGGGAAGGTATTCAAGAGGAAAGCCGACAGAGGAGGGC
>Ga0194039_1000299_pt1 | contig 31087 bp, 25 predicted proteins | sample JunL228m_MetaG_FD_148679 | JGI IMG/M metagenome (GOLD analysis project Ga0194039, IMG submission 148679) | Anoxic zone freshwater microbial communities from boreal shield lake in IISD Experimental Lakes Area, Ontario, Canada - Jun2016-L227-8m | ecosystem: Environmental > Aquatic > Freshwater >... | reverse complement strand
CTTCGCAAGAAGGGTTCCAGTCGTAGTGAGTCCCGATGAAAATACAACATCGCATCCTCTGGCAAGATTTTTGGCTCCTTCCGGCAAGGACTTCTGAGGCCAGATATACGCATCCCGCTCGTCATAAACAATCAGCGGTGACGGGTTAAGCTGCTTGATGCGGCAAATTGCATCCGTACTGACTGGAAAATAGGTTGGATGTTGCCAGAGAAGAATATGAGGCTGAAAAGAACAAGTTTTTTGAAATAACTTTTCATGAACTTCTGCAGGTGTCAGTCCTGATTCAAGTTCATCCCAGAATGAAAACACTTCATACGCTTGCAGTTCCCCTGCTTCAAGCATTTTTTCAAAGGCAACTCGTCCTTCTGTCTGCCGTCCATTTTTCTTACCTTCATTCGGAAGATATAGCAGTCTGATATGGATCGAATTCACAAAAGCACCTATTATTGTTTTTTTTGATAAGCGGAAATAACTTCCTCCAGAGTCGGCTCCCACTGATGTCTTAACCCTAGTTTTATCTGGATTAGCCAGAGTATTCGAAATACATCCGGTATCAGTAGAACATTATTGTAGCGATATTTTATAAAATTAAAACGAAGAAGGTCTTTTCGACATTTGTTTGGAGACAGATTATTATTCAGGAGTAGATAATTCGCATCTTCAAGTACAGGAATAGCATTCATCGGTACAAAAGACAGATTTTGCATTGAATCGCCTCCTTCGAAGACTTCTTTCACCCCGCCGGCAGCGTGAGCATAATCATGAAATTGGTGGAGAGCCAGAACACTCAGAGTGGCATCGATAATGGGAATTCGTCGTTGCAAGCAGTAGGCAATCAGGGCATTGTCATATCCTCCCCGCCCAATAACGATGAGGGGCAAACTGCTCCACATGCCGCGCCGAAAAACAAAATAATCTGAACCTGCCGGAGGATGTAGCGTGATGCGTCCAGCTTTCTCCAATTCATCTAGTTCTGTTATAATATCAGGATTGGAAACATCTACATCTACCCCTTCTGACAGGTCGATTCGCTGGCCGATCATAAGAAAATGAGAAAATGTGATACCTTCAACTGCTTTAAGGATGTGCGGTGTCAGCAAGATATCGCAGTTAAGGTAGACCTGGACATCATAACGCGCATGTTTGTCAGCATGATTTGCGATTGCCCCAAAATATGGGATTCCTTGTTCTGTAGATTCGATATTGGGAACATGGCGGATTCTCAGTTCCTGACAGGCTGTATCAGTTCCTGGAGAGTTCCCGTAGAGAATTATTTCGATGTCTGGATGTAGCGCCTGCCAACTGCGAATTGCTGTCATCTGCTGGACTGCCGTCTGCCCTATAAATGCTTTTGTGGAAGACAAAAATGTTATCATGTTAATTTGCGATCCTTTTCTAAATTTACATGAGACTGAGTCTGGCATGGCAAAATCTTTAGGTTTTTAAATCTATTATCCACCGCCAGCCTTAAAGATATTCCAAAGATCAACATTATAAAATAACTTATTCCGGGAAAAAGTCTGCTTGTTCCCCCTAAATTAAACATAATGATACCGACAATGTATGCTAGACAAGTTGACTGCACAAGCATCAGCGGCGCGTATTTTAAACTATTCACTACTCTCCTCAGCCAGAACCAGATGCCGTAAAGAATGATTATGAAACCAAATACTCCAGCAATGAATAGCAGATCTAGATATCCATTATGAAGGGAAACACTACCTTCCAAGTCGATTTCTGAATCCTTGATGCCGCCACCAAACCAAGGATTCCTACCAAAATCGGCCAGCGCGTTTGTCCAGAGTTCGAATCGACCACCAGCGGCTCTTTCAAGCGTAACATCCGTATCTCCCTCTTCCGATTGATGCAGTACCCTAACTGAAATGAACTCTTTGATATTCCTTGAGACAACTCCATCAAATATGGTGTTCAATACCACAGTTAATAGGACAAAAGCTACGGTCAACTTCAAAAATCTAGTAAAGGTTTTATAAAAAATGCGGCTCTTAAGATTTACGCTGAATATCAGAAAAAGTGTGGCCAAGGAAAAGAGAGTTGCCCATATAATTGGCTTGTGAAGGGTAAATACTACCTCAAGACTACAGGCTGCAAAACCAAGCAGAACACCAGAGGATAGCTTCTTCTCAGACATGAAGCCTGTAAGATACAAACTGAGGTACCAGCAAAATCCAAACAGGAAGAATAGACGCATCGGCCAGCCAGCAACGCCGAGCGGAATCAAATCAGGTGTCACGGTTAATCGCAAGCAAAAAGAAAGTAAACTTGCCCATGCCGCAAACAACGCAAATCTGCCAAGCAGTCTCTTAACTGCATCCAGTTCTGCCGCATAAATAAATCCTACTACCAGCCAGAGCGGCATAGCGACAAATTCAATCAGGATAAAGCGGTTATATGTTCCCAAAGCATCATGAGATATTATCATCTGCATTACCAGCACAAAAACAAAACCAAACCAAAGTAAGATGAAACGGTTGAATGCGACACGAGCAGAGGAATTCAAAATAAATCTTGTGCGCACAAAGAAAAGAAGCGGTAAAACAAGTCCTGCAAGCCACCCTGGGTAGGAAAGTATAGTCGGAAGCACAAATTCTGGTCGCCCATATGACCACTCCATAACCAGCATAGTAAAAATTATTCCCACTAAGATAAGCTTCTCATTGCGATAAAGGCCATAATTCGGAACAGATTTATTCACGCCCTATTCCTTTTTAGTTGAATATAACAGTTCTTCATAGACGGCGGCAACCTGAGCGGAGCTGATATCAGCGCTAAAAAATTGTTTAGCCTGCTGCCAGCCGCTTTCACCCATACGCCTGCCTTTATCCTCTTTGCAAAACAACTCCTGTATCGCCCTAGCTAAACCAGAAACATCTCCTACCTCAACAAGGAGTCCGGTTTTTCCATTAATCACCACTTCTTCTATTCCCCCTATCCGAAAGGCAACCACCGGCTTCTTCATCGCGCCTGCTTCAATTACTGTTCTGGAAAAATGTGGCAGGATGTGGGGGGCGCAGACGATGTCACTTGCCGCAATCCAGCGTTCTATCTCATTGGTAAATTCACTGCTAATAATTTTTTCTTTCAAGCCATTGTTCTCTATCAACCGGAAAAGCCGATCAGATTTTCTGTAAATTCCCAAAATCCAGCCAATTCTCCGCTTTAGTGTCCATCTCCTTTCCTGTGGTGACGTCGCAAACTTAAATGACGGCATCAGGCATGTCAAATTATCATTTTTTGAATTTACAATCGCCGTGGCTTCAAGAAATTCATAAAGTCCTTTAGCCTCTGATACTGATCCACCGGCAAACAGCACCACATTTGCTCCGGGGGCTATTCCCAATGCGGAACGAGCCTGCTGCTTATCGATTGTCGCGTCGAACTTTTTAAAATCAATGGGGTTGTAAATGACCTGCCCCCTCCCCTCATTAAGCTGAAGGCGGTCAAGGTTGTCCTTGCAAATGGCAATCACCTGGCTGGCATAGCGATTGAGATGGGTAGTCAAACACCGTTTGCGAATTCCAAATAACCCATTAACTATAGGTTCGCGCACATGAACTATGTTCGGTATACCAATCTTACATGGGACTTTGGTGTAAGGTGCTAAAGTTAGTGAATTAAAGTGCACCAGATCCGGTTTAAGTTCTTTTAACAGAGCCTCCAATCGCCTAGCTGCCGCTTTATATTCCAACGTCCATTTTAAAACCTGCCGCCATCCGGAATACTTTAGCAGATTGTATGTTCCGAGTGTTGTGTGGGCAAACCGTGGTAGCCTGCATTTACAGACTTCAAAATTATTCTGGCGAAAAAATTCTTCTACCGCCAGATCGCATTCACTGCTGCAGACAATACACTCATACCGGGAGCGATCTAGATAATTAAGAAGCGAAAGCAAACTCAGAGGAGCGCCGCCATGTGTACTTCCGTGATGGATATAGAGGATTCTTTTTTTTTTCATAAAGTTATGCTTGATTCTTTGGCAGGCTTTGGCCCGGAATTGAACTTAAGACTTTAGCAGGGTTTCCCGCAGCTATAGCAAATGCCGGAACGCTTTTTATCACTACTGAGCCTGCTCCGATAATTGCACCTTCTCCAATTGACACTCCTTTAAGAATGTAACTACCCATCCCTATAAAAACATTCGCTCCTATTTCTACACACATACCTGTCGCACATTTCTGATCAGATTCAGAAGCTCGGATAGACGGGTCTAGTGAGTGAAAATCAGTATCTGTAATGGTTACATTGGCCCCGATACAGGTATTGTCGCCGATGATGACACTCTTCGCAGAACAGATTGTAGTGCCGCTCATGCGAACACCCTGGCCAATCTTCAAAAGAGCCCCCTCGCACAATGTTCTGAGGATTATAGGATGATTAACTCCAAGAGCAGTTTGTTCGGACTTAGAACAAAGAACAGCATCATTACCGATTTCAATTAATGATCCATGAACAATAGATACTATCGGTATCCCAGCAAAACTAACATTGTTCCCCAAATGAACCCCTTTGTTAGCGACGAGCCAAGGCAGAATGTATTTGTGTTTGATATGCTTAATGTATCCTGGGTAACGCCAGATGAAAAATATTTTGCTAGCTGTATAAAAAAAATTCATAAAAAGCTCCAAAATCTAAACTTATAAAGGCGTATAGTCACCATTTCTTTCGAAATCAGCCCAGCAAAAGGAGCGTGCGCCATTATGAGACCGATGTTTTTCAGGATCAAAAATTGCCTCCATCGCCCACCCTGCATCAAGGCACAAGGTTCCTGTACTTTTTAACTGTAGAAGCAACTGTGCAGTGCCCATCCCCGCAGCAATAAGACAAACATCCACTGGGAGTTGAATCTTTTCAAGGTTCAATTTGTCAAACATAGTCCTGCTCTTTTTGACATTAATGAACTGAACATATTCTGCCCCTTCAGCCTTTAATGCTTTTTCGATCTTGATTTCTTTGTTTCGATCTAATGTTGTAATGACCAAAATGCGTTTTTGCCCTAGAATTATCCCCCGATCAGGTCCATTCAACAGCGCATAAACAAAATAAAAAGGATAGTAGTTTTTCTGATCCAAAGTTATTTCATTGGATTTGAGCCATTTTATAAATGGGACATAATATTGTTGTGCTAATTGATTGTCCCGATATGATAGAAACGGACAAAGAAATCCGAGTTTGCCTATCTCCTGTAATGCCGCTCCAAAAGTTTGGCGTAAAGACTTCCACTCAAGCTTAGAGTACTCGGCAAAGCCCAAATCTCCCATACCAATGGAAAAATTTATCCCTCCTCTTAGTCGATTAATTCCACGATGCAATAAACTAACCAATAAACGCTTAATATACGGCACTAATTTTTCTTTTGATCCACGGATAAAGGGGATAAAGCGACCAATAGCAAATACTAATACCCCATCGCCCATTCGACAAACTGGTAAATATTTACGCCCAATAGCGCTTTGAATTTCAGCTACAAATTGGTGATACCATTCTTGACTGTCTCGCTGAATGGGAGTTAGTACTTTAAAAATTCCTTTAGGGTATGATTTCTCATAACCTGGAATAACCATATCTATAGAATACGGCAATGCTTTTTCAAATCTTTTCACTTAATAAAACCTTATTTTTCATTTTGGATATAGCTTTTATTATTTTTGGGCTTCAAGATAGAGTGTATAGTTCTGTACTCCATCTTCTTTATCTACGCGCAGAACTTCAAAATCTGACTCATTGCATCCAGATTTTTTTACATTTCTAAAACCTGCTGTAGCCAACTGTCGTTGAAGTTCATCATAATCATAAATAAATTTGTGCCCTTTCTGTAAAAAAATCCAGTTTAATGTCTCCGCAGGTGTTCCATGCCCACCTTTTCCCAAAGTGTAATTTTCTACAACCGCCTTCAAATCAGGAACTGCAATTCTAAATATTCCATTAGAAAGCAAGACTCGATAACATTCTCTAAAAACTTCCTGAATTAGTTCTTTTTCAATGTGCTCTATAACATGATGGGAGTAAATAAATTTGCAACAATTGCTGAGTAAAGGCAGTTTCTTTGTAATATCCCAAGAAAAATCGACACCCTTCGATTTATACTCATCAACATTAATCCATTTGGGCAATATAACTGCTCCGCAGCCTAGGTGTAATTTTATGTCATGACCTTTCGAAATTTTTGTGACTTTATATCGCTGAATAAGACTCAAACTACTTTTAAGCCATATTAAACGCATATGTAGTGAATAGAGCCATTCTCCAATCATCCCAGAAGGCATAGCAAAGCAATACTCAACAAATCGTGCTAGCCCAAATCCGTGTATTCTGATTTTTAAACACATATTAATTCCTTAGATAATAATATTTTAATTGTTTTCTCCTTACTGGATATACGCTTTTGAACATGCCAAGACAAAAACATCGCGATACTTAAGTGCAGTTGTTTCAGGGGTAATTTTGGAGAAAACACGCCTTGCATGTAAGGCTCCTTTTTTGTAAGGTTCAGGATTTTCAATTACTTCAGTAATAGCGTCGGCAATTTCCTCTGAATTATCAGGGTCGAAATATCTCACAGCAATATCATTAGTATCTATAACAGAAGTTAATGAAGGTATTCGAGAACATGCCACCGGTTTTGCATATTGAAAAGCCTCCATAACTGTACCGCTGAACGCTTCATATTTTGTAGTAGTAATTACTCCAAAACAGATGCTGTACAGCCACTTGACATGTTCTCTCGGAACAAAACCAAGGAATTGAATCCAATCAGAAACATCTTCTTTTCTGATAAGCTCATCAAGGACTTTTGCCCTTTCAGCAATTTGTGTACCGGGACAAATGACTCTTACAGGTTCAATTCCTCTTTTCTTTAGAATCCCCAATGCCAAAATAAGGTTCTCATGATTTTTGTCTGCGCCATTGCTAGATGCATATATAAATAACCTTGGAATCTGATACTTTGAAATTTCATCCTCTTTTGGCATCGGCTCAAACTGGAAAGGGATCATAAAAGAAGTTGACTTGCGTTCAGGAAACAGTTCAAGCATATGCTGGTAAGGATCAGGCCATGATGTAACCAAACAGTAAGCAGGGTGCTCTTTAATAATCTTGACATTTTTATCAACATTTTTACCGTGAGTAAAATGCCGAAAATCATGAATCACCATCACTACCGGTTTCTTAAAATAAAAACTTTCCATCCAGAATGGGTAAAAAATCACATCGACCGCCTCTTCGCACTGCTTACACCACTCATTTCTTGGGACATCAAATCCAGATATTATGCTCTTTAAACCAAGCCGCCTCATTCCTCTTACAAAATAATTGACTAACCAATTGTTGGTATAGATTTTTTGATTATGGCTCTGCTTAAAATCTTCCAAATATACTACCCTTGCTTCTGGTAGGACTTTATTAAATTCTGTTTTTAGCCCTGGATTGATATTCATATAGATTTCGTCAGACTGGCAGGACGAGTTAAAACCTCTGACCAACGAATAGATAAAGTTTTCTATTCCGCAATGTTTGCCTGGTACTATTCCAGAGCATTCAAAAAGAATTTTCATAAGATTTTAACTGCATACTATTTAATTATCTTTTTTGGTTAATTTTGAATAATCTAGAAGAGAAACAACATTCTCCTTTTTATATTTTGCCGGTGGATAAGGAGGATATATCATTGCTCTAATAAAACGCTCAATATATGAATTATCCCAACTTGAATCAATCTCTCCATTAAATGGACAGCCTCGCTTATAATATGAAGATTCTCCTGTCTGTGGAGAGCCTTGAATTCCAGATACAACCATACCAAGAACTTCATTGAAATAATCCAAAGCCATAAATTGGACTCTATTATATAATGTTTCCTGAGTATCCCATTCTTCAATTGCAATCTGTTTCTGTAAAAGAATATTTCCAGTATCACAGCTCTCATCAATGTAATGATAAGTAAAACCTGCCTCTTTCTCTCCATTTATCATTGCCCATGTTAAACTGCTGCACCCTCTATACTTGGGCAATAATGACGGATGAAGATTAAATATTCTACCATTACATATATCGATAATATTTTTTTTAATTATATTCCTATAGTAAATACTGCATATAACATCAGGTATAAAAGGCAGTTTAGAATCTGAAATATTAGCCGTTGTATAGCCAATATTATTATTTATACACATATTTTTTAGACTTGGAATATAATATGGGGAGTCGTGAGTGTAAACAAATATTTCATGTCTTTCATTCAATAATAATTTTAATGACTTACAACCCGCCCAATGATAACCGCAAAGAATGACTCTCATTTATAAAAATCCCTTATCGAATTAATTATAAAATCAATATTCTCTTTACCTATGTCTGGCCAACTAGGCAAGTTGATACCTCTCCAAGCAAAATTTTCAGCTACAGGGTGCCTTTGGAACTTTGATGAGTACATCGGCATTGTATGAATAGGATAAAACAGCGGGCGAGTTTCTATTCCCTCTGTAGCCAAAAAGTCTCTCAATGGTTCTCTCATAGAAGGTTCATCCACTAGAATTGAGCACATCCAATACGAATGCTGAACATTCTCCGTTTCTTTATTGAAGGTAATAGGCAATTCTTTCAACCCCTCAATATACAACTCAGCTACCTGTCTTTTCTTTGCAAGCAATTCGTCAGCTCTTTCGAGTTGTGCTAGTCCGATGGCTGCACAGATGTTAGTCATTCTATAATTGTAACCAATAACATCATGCCAGTACTGACGATGCTTAGCTAATCCTTGGCCTTTAAAATGAATAACCCTATCGTAAAGTGTTTCATCATTAGTAACCACCATTCCGCCTTCACCTGTTGTAATAGTCTTATTGCCAAAAAAACTATAAGTCGAAATATCTCCGAAACCACCTACATGTCTCCCTTTATAAAGTGTACCGAAAGCCTCTGCACAGTCTTCTACAAGGAATAAATCATGCTCTTTACAAATACTCATAAGCAAATCCATCTCACAAGGATGTCCATACAGATGAACTGCCATAATAGCCTTAGTCTTAGGAGTTATTTTTCGTACTACATCTTCGGGATCCATTTGCCAAGTACTTTCTAATGAATCCACAAAGACAGGAGTTGCTCCTGTATAAGTTATCGCATTTGCAGATGATATATAGGTTAGAGTAGGCACTATAACTTCATCTCCTACCCCTATTCCTAAAGCTAATAAAGCAAGATGGATGGCTACTGTGCCATTACATACTGTTGCAGCATGTTTAATTCCAGTATATTTAGCAAATGCCAATTCAAATTTAGTTACGAACTCACCCTTTGATGATATCCAACTTGATTCCAAGCATTGGTTCACATATTTCGTTTCATTACCATTCAAAGATGGTTGATAAACAGGTATTGCTATCATTTTAAATCTTCTCCTACAACTACTGCTTTGTCTTTTGAAATTAGTTCAGTTTTCCATTCTAGCTTTGGTCGTACTACTCCATACCATTTTCCCAAAAGATTCCCCCGCATTTTTGCATCATCAGCAACATCAAAAGAAACCGCTTCGGGAAATTTAAAAATTGCATTACGCAAGTCCTTTATTACATGTACTTCAACCGTATAGCTACCATCATTGAGAATATTCCCAGACATCAGAAATGAGCTTCGGTATAACCCGTATGGGAGGGGTTTGCCATGCCAATTTGGTTCCTCCGCAGGAAGGGCATTAAATACTTCCACGCCTCTTTCATTATATACATGAATGCTTAGGTGCAGCATCGCATTTTCATGCAGATTGAAATATTCGAACAAGAATGTTAACGGAGTGCAGACTGTTATAACTTGTGAATTATCAGCATTGTGAGGAATAACCGCTACTCTCTGAAGTCGAACAAGCTCATTACCAGGAGCATTGCTAATAGTTTCCCACCTATGTTCTATTTTTCGAGAATAGATGCTTTTTAAATAGTTAGCAACAGAAACCTCTACATCACCATCAAACACTAAATTACCTGCTGCCAAAAGAACAGATCGAGAACAAAGATTTTGGATTGCCTCCATATTATGGCTGACAAACAGAACTGTCCGGCCGCCTTTCGCCACCTCACTCATTTTACCCAAACACTTTTTCTGGAATTGTGCGTCGCCGACCGCCAATACTTCGTCTATCACCAGTATTTCCGGCTCAAGATGCGCTGCCACGGCAAACGCAAGCCGAACATACATGCCGCTGGAATACCGTTTTACCGGAGTATCGAGAAACTTGTCAATCTCAGCAAATGCCACAATCTCATCAAATTTCCTCTTAATTTCAACTCTGGACATCCCAAGAACTGATCCATTTAAAAAGATATTTTCCCGTCCTGTAAATTCAGGATGAAATCCCGTTCCCACCTCTAACAGACTCGCCACTCTGCCGCGCATAGTAATCTGCCCCTTTGTCGGAGGTGTAATTTGTGAGAGAATTTTGAGCAGCGTGCTCTTGCCGGCTCCATTGCGACCGATGATGCCGACTGCCTCGCCTTCATGCACGCTGAAACAGACATCTTTTAATGCCCAAAAGTCAGTCGAAGACTGTCTGGAGTCCTTGGTCCTTAGTCCTTGGTCTGTAGTCCTTGGTCGATTAATCAGTCGTGAGAAAGAGGATGAAATGCGTCGGGCAGTCTTGGTGACTTCGTCACGCAATGATAGGTATGGTTCTTTGTTTGCGCCTATTTTATAAAGCTTGCTGATATTTTCTATTTCAATGATGGGTTTCATTAGTATGTGTCCTTAGTCAATTTGTCCTTGGTCATTAGTCTGTTAGTCATTGGTTCTTGTCTGTTAGTTCGTAGTCCTTAGTTCTTAGTCAGTTCGTCCTTGGTCAATTTTGACAAGGGACTAGGGACTGTTTTTGACGATGGACTAACCGACTGTTTCAAATATTTTATAAAGCCGCCTATTTTACTATGAATAGAATTGGACAACTCGTATAACTGATTGAATTGCTGTTCGTTTAAATACTTCTGATCTAAAGCAACATACAATTCACTTTGAACTTCCGTGCATGATCGTTGTGCGTAGCGAAGGAAGCGAGTAAACTCAGCATCGCTTCCCGCATCAAAGCCTTCGGCAATATTGTGCATTACCGAGCCTGCAGCCCGTCGAATCTGATCTCTTAAACCAAAATCACGAGAAAAATCTCCCTCTCCTGTGAAGGCATAAACCTCACGAGTAAGTCCTCGAGCCAACTGCCAAGCATTTATATCTTCAAATCGTTCAATTTTCATGATTTTTTAATGTCCTTAGTCTGTTTTGACAAGGGACTAGGGACGATGGACAGTTTTTGACTAGTGACAAGCATCATCTTTGTCCTTTATTTTTAGTCCGTTTATCCTTGGTTCTTAGTCTTTAAAAATTCTATAAATTATCTTTGTACTTTAACCTTTATTCTTAAGCTATTAGTCATTAGTCTATTTTGACCAGGGACGATGAACTTCTTCGACTAGGGACTAAGGACAGTTTTTGACTAAGGACTCCTCCTCCTATCTATCGACCATCTTTAAACTATATCCGCAAAATACCTTTCTGTGCTCCTGAAGTAATACAGACCGATAATGAAATAAACTATACTCATAAGGATGGAAATACCTAGTATTCCAAAATCAACAACTCCTTGCCCAAGCAGTCCAGCTCTGGCATTAGTGATTACACCTGATATTGGGTTCAGCCAGATCATTAGTTCTTTTACGAGTGGGTATTTATCTAACATCTTTACTGGGTAAATGACCGGTGTTACATACATCAGTATCTGAATAAAGAATGGCAAGGCAAAACGCACATCTCTGTATTTAATATTAAGTGAAGCAAGAATAAGCCCGAGACCTAATGCGTTTAATATAGCAATAGCTAACAATACAGGCAGGATCAATAACCCGATCAGCTGCGGCATTATTCCGTAATAAGCCATCATTCCAATCAAGATCACAGCGGCAATCGCCAAATCGATCAAACCTGTTGTAGCTGCAGTTGCCGGGACGATCAAACGAGGGAAATAGACCTTCTGAATTAGATTAGCATTTCCTGTCATAGAATTGCTGGCATTTGTCAGTGTGCCTGAATAATACTGCCATAGCAACAGTCCAACATAGAGGAAGACAGGATATGGAACACCATCTCCACTACTGATATTGGCCATACGATTAAAGATGAAAGTAAAAACAATCATAGTGACAAACGGCTGAAATATGGCCCAAACTATTCCTAGAGCTGTCTGCTTATAACGAACAGAGATATCACGCCAAGCAAGAACTAGGAATAGATCCCGGTATCGCCATAATTCCTCCCAGTTTATAGAAAGCCACTTCTTCGGTGGCGCTATAATAAATTCAGTATTCGATGACATATATATTATACTCCTAACTGTGATCAATTGATGCCAAATTGCAATTTAGTGGAGGGTTCCGCTTTGTCAAAAACGCAAATAGAACAGAACTTAAGATGCAACCCACTCCACTTCTGACTAGCAAATATGCTTCAAGGATTAGTTTCTTGAAGTTTTATATCTTTGAAAATAAGTGACTCATCTTTAGTTTGCCCATAGTTACATAATGCTATAATTTTTACATACGCTGTCCCGGGATAGAGCTGATCATAACTATTAATACTGCTAAATTCAGTCCACTCATTAGGCACTATGTCTGCTTTAGCAGCTTTATAAAGATACTGTCCAACCCCATCATCTATATGTTCTCTTATCTTTGTATTTGTTGGATAGTCTATTCCACATGGTTGAGATAATACAACCTTCCAAGATTCGCCCTGTTTTGATACACTGGTGATTTTTGGTGAGAGATTGAAATTAGGCAAATCTGAATATTTACCAGAATCATCCACACCGAAAGCAATATACCCGTCAGGTACCCATTTTAAAGCGTTATCAACATATAATTCAGTATCGCTCTTAGTACATGCTTGCAATACCTTTGTTTCAGTGTTTTTTACATATTTAATAGGGATTCTTGATATTAATTTTTTATCATGCGTATAGGGAGCATATCCAAAATACAATTTGCTTGATTCCTTTCCTTTTGACTTAAATAATCCAGAAAGCTTATAGGTTCTATTTGTTTCGACAGGAATAAAATCTGAGCTGATTACATTTTGCGAACCTATTACTTCTAAGATCTTCTGTCCATCTTTGTCAGATATGATTTGGACATTTTTTGCAAAAGTTCCATTAGTATTACTATCAAATAAAAGATTGCCTTTAGTAAAATCAATATTAGTTGCGCAAATACTAAAATTATCGATATAGGCCACACCGATATTACCGGAGAAATATATATATGGCACAATTCTTACAATATTTTTAGCCAAGAAACATTTATTTGAAGACTGTTCCCAATTCTGACCAACTTTAGGCAATACAAAGTCTAATGCATTAGAAGTTTCATTACCTGAATCATCTCTAAAATAAATACCTAAATGGAGGTAAAACTGTCCATCACTTTTAGCTATACTTCCTGTTTTCGTCCAAATACTAACATCTAGAGCATTGGCTGGCTCAGTAATTATTATTGGTTTTCCCTGCCAATATGCAGCTGTGCCACCGATATTTTCGATTTTAAGGGAGTGGGTGCTATTGTGAGTAACTTCTGTATCCCAGCCGGTGACATCGTTTAAGAACTGGTTTTTTGTAGTCCAGCCTTCGGGTTTTTCAACGCCCTCTTCAAAATTGCCGTTATGAACTAAGTTGATAGTTGATAGTTGTTGGTTGTCAGTTGAAAGAGATGAGTCAGTTGATGGTTGATGGTTGATAGTTGATTGAGAAGAGTCGGATTTTCCGCAGGCGGAAATAAAAATACTAGTTACGCTTAACAATACTAAGCTAATAAAGATTATGTTTTTCATTAGTTCCTCTTTTCTTATAATTCGTGGTTAAATAAAGTTATAAAGTTATCAGGTTATTAGGTTATAAAGTTACTCAACTTTCGGGTTTAACAAAAAGGCATAAATATTTTATAATTAATGGATTAACTTAATTATAATGCTATAATAATGTTGTACTTGCGATACAATTAAAAAGCATTAAAAAAAGTTAATCCAAAAATGGAAAAGAATAAATTTAGCAATATCAGTTTAACACCAGTTGGAGACAGTTTAAAGGGTGCTTACACATTTGTTGATAACGAGATTCAAGATTCAATTAAGAAGCTTAAATTTTTCAAGCATATAAAACAATACAGCAAAACCAAGAGAAGCGGATGGAGCATAGAGTCCACAGTTTTTACATTGCTTGTTTGGGTATACCTGAAGAATGATTCCATAAAAATGTTTTATGAGAAGCGCCTGTCTATTTTCTTTAAAGGCGGAAAAGATGTTCTTTATGAAACAATGAGAGATGAAGGAATAAACTGGAGACAGGTATCAGTTTCCACAGCTAAAGAAATATATGTTCAGAACAATATTGCCAACGAAACAGAAACGGCATTTGTAATTGATGACACGATAAAAGAACGCAGTGGCAGAAAAGTAGAAGGAATATCAAGTCATTTTGAGCACTCTCATGGGCGCTATGTAATGGGGCATCAGATGATAGAACTTGGTCTGGCGTTTAGGAATGGGTTTCTGCCATTGGATCGTCAGATATTCATAGGGGATAAGAAAGCACATCTGCTCAACAACGGATTCAAGGACTCCAGAAGTGCTGCGGCTCAAGACTTTAAATCTGCCATTGAAATGGATAAGAATGAGATGTTCAGATCAATGCTCCAAAGGGCAATAAGAAAAGGCTTCATGGCAAAGTATTGTCTGGCTGATTCATGGTTCTGCAGCAAAAAGAATATAAGAACGGTAATATACAATAACCTTACCGGGATACTCAGGACTAAGAGAAGCAAGCTCAATTATTTGTTTAACGGCAAACTGTACACCCTTGTAGAATTGTATTTCCTGTTAAGGCGCCGTTTCAGGAAAAACTCACAGTGCAAATGGAAAACATTCAGTGCAGTTGTCAAAATTGACTTATCCGAGGATATCAAGATACATGAATACATTCAGGTCAAACTCGTATTCAGCGCGCCCAAGGACCAGAAAAAGGATCAATGGGCGGCATTTCTTTCTACGGATATAAAACTCAGAAATGAAGATGTCCTAAGAGTATATGCCCTGCGGTGGGGCGTGGAGGTTTACTTTAAGGAAATAAAGCAGAACATGGGATTTCTAAAAGAACAGTCATGGTCTTATGTATCTCATTATGCGTCAATCCATCTGACTTCAATACGGTATATGCTTCTATTCGACATACTGCTGCTGTCGGGAAACTGTTGTTCTTTCGGCAGCATGAGAAACGCTCTGACAGGAAAACTTGAGATGCTGACTTTTGCTGCAATGCTTTGGGAATTATTCAAGGCTATCATATATGGAGTTTTGGATTCATTTAAGGAATTGATTGGCGAAGAAATATTAAATAAAATTAAATGCAAAATAAGTTCTACTATCGAAGAGTTCCTTGAAAAAGCGCTTCAGCTAGATGAAAGCTATATTGCCAATGAACTTAAAGCAGAACGAATTGGTGCCTTGTTATAACTCTTACTTCTGATAAAACGAAACCCGAAACTTTAGAAGTTAAATTCAACATTTACCATCCAAAATCATTTTTCAATTTTCATATCCGCTGATTAATCAAAATACACAGTCGGGCCTGTGCTACAAGTTTAATTCGCGAAATCCGTGTAATTCGAGAACACCTCAGGGCTGGCAGCTAATTTAACAGCCATTTCCAAACAGGCATTACCCTCACATCTATGTCTTTTAATTTTATAGTATATTCCTGATCATAAGTCAGAATTATACCATTTATCAAACCATAAGAACTTACTGCGTCGCTTAATCCGGAATACTCTCTTTCCTCATTACCCTTATCAATTAAAAAGCATACCTGAATAGCTTCAACAATTTTTGCAGCTTTCTTGATAAGAAAGTCACATTCTCTTTTATCATAATAGTAATAAACTTCTTTTCCTCTTCTCAGAAGCTCCAAAAAAACAATATTCTCAAGGATGCGTCCTTTATTTTCAGAGAAATTAAAACCTATTCTTGATGCAATCCCCTGATCTACTGCATAAACTTTTTTAGAATTCATAATCTGTTTGTTTACAGAAAAATCATACTTTTTGAGATAGAAAAAGAGATAGGATTGAGCATAGTATTCAAGATAGTTTTTTATACTGCTTAAACTTTTTACTCCTGTTATTTTCTGCAAAGAAGAATACGAGAAAAGCTTTCCTACATTGCTGGCAAAATATATTCCAATCTGCTTAATTTCTTCGACTTGTGTAAGATTATACCTGGCGATAATATCACGGTATAAGATATCTTTGAAGTATGTATCAATAAGCTCTATATCTTCTTCTATGTCAACAAGTGGAAATCCGCCTTTTTCAAAATACGAGTTGAAGGATTTCATTATTATTGCTGACTTGGCAGATGTCAGGCTTTCAAGATCGAATTCAAGCTTTTTAAGACTCAAGTATTCCTTAAATGAAAAAGGGTATAAAACTATAACTTTATTGCGGCCTGTCAAACTTGTTGAAATCTCAGAACTCAATAAGTTTGCATTCGAACCGGTCACAAATATTTTAATGCCCTGCTCGTAAATCCTATTGATAAACTTTTCCCATCCATTTATGTTTTGTATCTCATCAAAAAATATAATTGGTTTATTCCCATATATTTCTATATGTAGATTGAAGAGAAGGTCAAGGATGTTTTCAGTAGCGCTTATTCGTTCGTCATCGAAATTGAAATACAGATAATCTTTTTCTTCAAGAAGCATTTTCTCTTTGATTAAATACAGCAGAGAAGATTTCCCGCATCTTCTTATTCCTGAGATTATTACCACTTGAGATGTTTTAATGCACCCGTCAAGAGATATTTCCCTCCCAATCAGTTTTTCTTTCCTGGAATTAAAGGATTCTTTCTGGTCGAGTAAAATACTTTTAAGCTTTAGTTTATCCATTAATGTCACGCTATTCCTACAATCATTCTTTTACAATGAACAATTATACTTATATTCGTTCTTTTTAAAAGAATGCTAGCAATTTATGCCTAATTATCTTCACTCATAATTCGTCAAATTCGTTGACACACTTAGTTATCAAGTTATAAAGTTATCAGGTTTGTAAAGTTCAATTCAAAACTCAACATTTACCATCCAAAATCATTGTTCAATTTACTTATCCGCTGATTATCGCTAATATTAAAATCAAGGGCAAGTTGTCCGTGTTACGACCATTAATTTCGTTTATAAAGAGTTCTGAGTTTAACTAAAGTTAACTTCTTTAAAATTTTATACTACTTCCCAGTGACCACTTTTTCCTGAACCAACTCTTTTGAGTTTTTTCTGCTGTTTTAATTTCTCAATGGCTCTTAATATAGTTCTTTTGGTGACATTTAATTTTTCGGCAATAGCAGTTGCTGATATTTGATTGTTTTCCTTAATTAAGTTCAATATAAATCTAAGACGATTATCGGTGACATTATCGGTGACATTATCGGTGACATTATCGGTGACATTATATTTTTTTTTATAAAGTATCACTCTAAAGCCGTTAAAAATCTCTTCAAACTTGGGGGTTATATTGCCGTGAGATTCGCAAAGATTGATTATCCTTTTTATTCCTGAGCCATAGCGTTCAATCAAGCCGATTTCTTTGAAAGCGTTGGCAATAAGTTTATTTCTAGTTTGTGATATATAGTTATCCGAGAGGAGATCATGCAAAGATATTCCACCGTAGAGTTTTCCAGGATTGAAAAATTCGATACGCTCATCGAAAATCTTAATAATACTTGCACTACTGTCCCTGTAATCCCTGTGAACAATCATATTGATAACAATTTCTCTTATTGCATCAAGAGGATAATCAAAGCGTTCCGAATGGGCAGGATTAGATGTAATAATATACTCTACCATCAGGTGTTTTCTGATGAAAGCGATAGTCTCATCAACTTCTGTAATCAGGTCGGAATTAAGGGAAATGCTGTCTATTATTGTTATTTCGCTTTTAAATCGCCCCACTTGAATATCGCTGATTGGACAATGGTCTTTTACAAAGAGCAGATAAGCGCCAAAGGTAAGTTGTTTATTTCTGATAATCTCAAGTTTTGAGAGAAAATCAAGAGGAAGCAAGTTTATTGCAGTTTGTGTTCTTAATTCAATTTTTCTTATAAATGAAGTTACTTTATTCAATGAAATATTTTCAATAGTATGATTAGGATCAGGATAAAAATCCCAGCTTCCGTTGATCGTTTTGATATGTTCATTAGCAATTTCATCAGTAGCCATGAGATGATTGGAATTTAATACTCTTTTGTAGTACTTATTCCGAAAGGAAACAGGCTTAATTGGGTATTCTGTAATTTTGAAAATTGCTACAGTGCGATTATCAGCTTCAATCAGTTCTACATCTGGAACAAGCTGTGGACTGGTATTAAGTTTAATTTCATTAATCCATGTTTGAATACTTTCGTTGGAATAGTTAATACCGATAATGCTTCTTTTGTCACTTACGCCAATTAACACACTGCCGCCTTTTGAGTTGGCAAAAGCAACGAGAGTTTCAATAACATCTTTACTGTAAGAAGATTTAAACTCAATATAATGGCTTTCTCCTTTGTTTATTATTGATTTTAATTCGCTGCTTATCATTGTTTTTGGTTTTCAGATACAGATTACTTATTTCAGGCTATCAACTAATTACACTGATTTTCGCTAATATTAAATTCGTATTATTCGATTAATTCGTGGTTACACAAAGTTTAAAAGTTATAAAGTTTCAAGTTTGTAAAGTTTAATTCAACATCTACCATCCAAATTCATTATTCAATTTGCTTATCCGCTAATTACGCCGATTATCGCCAATTACTCTATCAGAAGTATTCCTTTCGATCCACTATATGTTTTTATTTTATGGAAATAGTTTTTAAGTTTTTCATATCCTTCAACAGCAAGCGCTATATTCTCAATCCTGTCATCAACATCTGAGGGATATTCATGGGCAAGTACATTCCTGAGTTCTCTTAATTTATCCCAATCATCAATGCTATCAATAATACCTAGTTTCTCAAGAGTATGCAAAATATCTATCATGGGAACAGATGAATCATTTATTTCTTTTAAATCAAATAGCAGCATTTTAAAGAGTTTAGCGCCAAGTTTATCCTGTATCTTTATGTAATTGAAGAGAAAACTATTTACTATTCTCTGATTCTCGTATATGCCGAACCATTCCTAACTTAAAGTTTTGCTATTTAAGGCGTTGTAATCTATGCCACAACTCTTGAATAAATGTTCAAGCGATTCAAAGATTGCTTTTAATTCCTGCATAGTAAAACCCCTGTATTTTTAGCAATTTTATCAATTTCGCGATTATGATTTCTATCAATAACTACATCAATTTTTTGTTCCCCCAGACTCTTCTTAATATTGACCAAAAATTCAATTTTTTTTCTGGTAAGTTCTGTTTTTAACGCTGGGATTATATAAAGGTCTATATCTCCGCCTCATTTGGAAAGATCCGCTCTGCTTCCGAAAAGATATAATTCACCATGATTAAAAATCGTTATGAATGAATTTTTGATAATATCTAACTCAGAATTTTTTAGTCTAACAGCTATTTGATTCATAAAATTTTAATTCAAAACTTCCATCTATCTGCTGATTACGCTAATCTTTCCTTTTGTTATTCGTGCCATTCGAAAAATTCGTGGTTAAGCTTTAATCACATTACTCGAAATTTTTACCGCATTTCTGGTATCTATAACCAAACCTGCATTTTTCTGTATTTTATCAAAGTCTATACAGTCATGGTCTGTGGAAATAACTACTGCATCATAATCTGATATATCTTCAATGCCTGGTATCGATTTCTTTTTAGCATATTGGGGATAGTGCCGTGTATCTCTTACTTCGTGACAGTAAGGATCATAATAGTCAACTATCGCCCCTTTTTCCTCAAGAAGTTCCCAAAGTTTAAAAGAAGGACTTTCTCTGATATCGTCAACATTCTTTTTATAAGCCAATCCTACGATCAGAACTTTTGCTCCATTAAGAGTTTTCTTCCTGTCATTAAGAGCGTTAAGGGTTTTCTCCACCACATATCTAGGCATGGCTGAGTTGATTTCACCTGCTAATTCAATGAATTTGGTAGGATAATCAAATTCTCTGGCCTTCCAAGTCAAATAGAATGGATCTATCGGGATACAATGCCCTCCAAGACCTGGTCCAGGATAGAAAGGCATAAAGCCAAATGGCTTAGTCTTAGCGGCATTTATCACTTCCCAAATGTCAATTCCCATTTTGTCGAAGATGATTTTTAGTTCATTTACCATTGCAATATTTATACATCTGAAGATATTCTCCATAAGTTTCGTGGCTTCAGCCGCGGCAGTAGAAGAGACTGGAACAGTTTTGCATATAACTGTATTGTACATTGCCTGAGCCGCTTCAAGAGAAGATTTACAATATCCGCCAACAACTTTTGGAATTGTAGATGTGGAAAAATCCTTATTATTGGGATCCTCTCTTTCAGGAGAGAAGGCGAGATAGAAGTCAACTCCAGCTTTTAGTCCGCCTTTTTCAAGAATGGGTTTAAGTACTTCGTCAGTTGTTCCAGGGTATGTAGTAGATTCGAGGCAGTAAAGCTGATCTTTACGAACAAAAGGAGCAAGGGCCTCAGCAGAATCTACAATATAGGTCATATCAGGTTCACGCTGTTTAGTCAAAGGGGTAGGAACGCAGATTATAACAGCATCGCACTTTGATGCATAGTTGAAGTCAGAATAAAATTCAAACTTTCCCGTATTTAAGACATCTTTTATTCTGTCCTCAGATATGTGTTTAATATAACTCTTTCCCTGTTTGAGCAATCTCCCCTTTTCGGCATCTATATCAAATCCTATAGTCCTAAATCCTGCTTTGGAAAACTCTACCAGTAAAGGCAATCCCACATAGCCCAAACCCAAAACTCCAATTACTGCTTCTCTAGATTCAATTTTTCCTAGAAAGTTATTTAGCATTTAGAACCTCTTATTTATTATTGTTTTTTGAACCGCACTGATTTTCACTAATAACTTCTTTATTATAAAAATAAGTGTTCATTAGTGTCAATTAGTGGTTCAATTACATATTTATAATCTTGTCTAAGTCAGCTTGAGTCATTATTCTGACGAGCTCTTCGAATTTTACTGTTGGCTCCCAGCCAAGTTTAGCTTTCGCTTTGGAGGGATCTCCAAGAAGCTGTTCTACCTCAGTAGGTCTATAGTACTTTGGATCTATTTTAACAACAATATCTCCATTTTTGGCATTTATACCCATTTCATTGACGCCTAAACCTTTCCATTCAATTTGCATACCTAGGTAACCAAATGATTTTTCAATAAACTCCCTAACTGTGTGCATTTCATTTGTGGCAACCACGAAATCATCTGGTTTGTCCTGCTGAAGCATCATCCACATCATTCTCACAAAATCAGGAGCATAACCCCAGTCTCTTTGCGAGTCGATATTTCCCATGTAGAGACACTGCTGAAGCCCTTTGGCTATCTTTGCGGCGGCCATAGTAATTTTGCGTGTTACGAAAGTTTCGCCTCGCCTATGGGACTCATGGTTAAAAAGAATACCATTACTTGCGTGAAGGCCATAGGCTTCACGATAGTTTATAACAATCCAATAAGCATATAGTTTAGCTACAGCGTAAGGCGATCTGGGATAAAACGGAGTTTTTTCTGTCTGTGGAACTTCCTGCACTTTACCGTAAAGCTCAGAAGTAGAGGCCTGATAAAAGCGAGTTTTAATTTTTGTCTCTTTTATTGCATCAAGTATTCTTAATGTCCCTATCCCATCAGTCTCTGCGGTGTATTCCGGAACTTCAAATGACACTTGAACATGAGACTGAGCTGCAAGATTATAAATTTCATCAGGTTCAATTTTTTCCAAAAGTCTATTAAGGTTACTGGAATCCGTCAAATCACCGTAATGAAGGAAGAGTTTTATGTCTTTTTCATGGGTGTCTTTGTACAAATGATCTATTCTCTGCGTATTAAAAGAACTCGCCCTGCGGATCATTCCATGAACTTCATATCCCTTTTCAAGTAGAAGTTCAGCCAGGTAAGATCCATCCTGCCCGGTTATTCCTGTAATAAAAGCTTTTTTCATAAATACACTATCCTTGTCAAATTTATTTCCTAAGAAGACCGATTTTTGCTAAATCCTTTTTTACCTCTGAAATTATAATAGTCAGGATATTTTCGTTTGGTCCGACAATCTCTGACATATTACGCAGAACAACTATTACTAACGCAAGAATAAACATCAGAAAAGCGCAGATTATTCCAGATTTAAACATCCCGCGAGGAAGAGGTTTAGCCGGTGGAAACGCTTCCTGAACAACTATTACAGATGGAGCGCTCTGATTGGATAAAATGCCAATATCCTGGCTCTTCTTGACCAAGGAACTGTATAAGCTCTCCTTTGCTGTTGCATCTTCCTGAAGTTTCTTAAGCTCAAGCTTTGCAAATTGATGTTTATTGTCATCGGTGGCTTTCTCATAATTTGAAATTGTGGACAATTCAATATTCTGCTTAATAAAAAAGGCTACTTTTTGCCTTGCTGCATCTAATTCTTCTTTTGATTTAATCGTCTGAGCGCTCACATATTCTAAGTTGCGTAGAGCATCTGAGTTCATCTGCTTATCGTAAAATTTATTGATTTGAAGAATTATATTATTTACAATCTGCGCCGCTACATCAGGGTTGGAAGAGATATATGAAATAGTCAAGAGCTGATTCTTTTTGTCATATTCAGATTTAACCGTATTTGAAACATCTTCAATGACGGCGTTTAAATTATTATTGTCATAAAAAACAAGCAGGTTCGATTTTATAGGTTTGCCGTCCTTTTCGTACGAGTATTCCTGCATTACCAGATCTCTTATAGTCGATGCTGAAGTAATGACTTTAAGAGCAGTATTCTGTACTACCTGATCAAAATATATTTTACTATAGTCACCGCTGGTAACTTTCTGCGGGCTTTGAAGAAGTATAATAGATTCGGCTCTGTATGATTTAGAGTAAGACAAGAAGCCTCTTGCCAAACCGAAAATGAGTCCTATAAAAACAAAAAGAATTACAAAGTAGCGGTTTTTTATAAAGATTCTAATTAATGGCAGCAGACTGATTTCCTGAGATTTATTATCTGCCAAGACATTTGGATTATTGTTCTGATCACTCATATTCGAACTTCCCATAGGAATTAAAGTTTTCTATTGCTTGGCAGGAACTACTATTGACGATCCAATTGGAACTTCGCGGTCAAACCAATACCATCTGAAAGCATCTTTAGTGTCTCCATTTGGATATTTTAATTCAGTATTGCGGCTGTCGGCATCTTTAGAAAAACCATAACATTTATCAATGTAATAATCGGCCGCTTGCCCTTCCTTGAAAGTGATTAATCTTGGATTCTTTACTGCGCCTGATACTGGAATAAAATAACTTATCTTTGGTATTACTAATCTGTCACCGGCGCAAAGGATAATATTATGTACTCCATTCGGATCCTTTACAGATTCATCTATATCAAGTTCTGTTCTCTTTCCATCTCTGTAGAAGCTGGCGCCTTCAATAAAGGCATCATCAGTTGTTCCTCCCGACCTTTTTATGATGTCAAGAAGTTTTTCACCTTGGACAAAACCATACGCGCCTGGAACTTTTACCTGCCCTTCCACTGTAACAGTCGCATTCCTTAAAGTATAATATGGATCCTCGGGAACAATTATAAGCTGGTTGTTTTTAAGCCCATAATTTTTTGCTTCTAGAGTACTATAGTCTAAAATCGTCACTACTTTTTGCATTGATCCATCATTGGACTTAGAGGTTATTTCAATTTTGTTTATCAGAGCATCAGGTTCAAAGCCGCCTGCATCAATTATCAGTGAATTAAGATTTGCATTGTCATCAACCTTGTATGTTCCAGGCTTTTTTACCTTGCCTTGAATTGTCACAAATTTATCCATAACCATAGTTTTGCGAGCATAAACTCTCACTACATCGCCAGGGAAAAGTTTGATATTCTTATCCATTTCGCCGCTAAGCAAAAGCCCTATTTCAAAAGGCAGGAACTCTAATGTCTGAGTAGGGTTCATTCTGATTATATTTGCTTGTTTAAGGTAAGTCTCTTTTTGGAAGTCAGGGTCTTTAAGACCACCTTGTTTCACTAGCATATCATAAACTGTCAAGCCGTCATAATAATCATATTTACCAGGCTCTTTTACATGACCTTCCAGATATATATACCGCTTGCCGTACATGTCTTCATTTGTGAAGAATGTGATTCTGTCTCCAGGCTTTAATACCAGATTCTGATTTGGTTTATTCTCCAATATTTCTTTCAGGCTCAGATTAATTATGTCTTTGGCCAAATCTTTATTTGTTCTGATGAGTTCTACTGTATCAGCCGCATCAGGATATATTCCACCTGTTTTTTCGATATAGTCTGTTATTTTTAAGCCACTTACATATTTTTGTTCGGATGGCATCTTTATGCCATTGCCGGCGATAATAATTGTATTAAAAAACTTTGCTGCTGAATTTCTAAGAGCGACGATTTCGTCTCCATCAAATAGGGCTAAATCTTCATTAGAATTCTTTGTATTTATTTTTAGTATCTCTTTATTTTTGACCCCTGCCTGATCTCCTTCAGTTTCTTTTTGAATCCTAAAAACATCAACTTCGCCAGTAGCATTGCTTGCCACTCCACCAGCTAGGCCAATAAGATTTCTGAGTTTTTCATTTTTAACTATTTCATAGACTCCTGGTCTTAATACTGCTCCATTCACCACTACAGTACTTTCTCTAAAAGGAACATTGATGGTATCCCCGTCTTTGAGATACTTTTCTGCAGTTGTCATTTTTCCGTTAAAAAGAAAAGTATAAAGGTCGAATATAAACTTTTCCCCTGAAGCTGATGTTACTTCTATATTCCTAAGGGATCCTGAAGGCGAAATGCCGCCGCCTGTTTTTAGAGCGCTTACAATTGAACAGTTGCTTCCATTAAGATAAATCATGCCTGGATGGGCCACTTCTCCTGTCATGTATATCGCCACACCAGCCACTTTTCCGAGCGTGATGTCAACATGCGCTCTGCCGGCGCCTGGATTACTTGCATCAACATAGAAACTGTATTTACTGGCAAGCTGGTTAAGGATTCTTTTTTTTCCTTCAATAAAACTCAGACCATTCAAGTCAATTCTTCCGACATTCGGTACTATTATATAACCATCATTATTAATCGTTAAAGTGTAATGCAAATCCAGTTCACCCCAGACATCTATTACTACTTCATCACCTGATTTTAGAATGTAATCAGGCTGAACAGTCTTATTGCTTATTAAATTCAAGGAAGCCAAATTATCCGACTTCAAGAATGAATACCCAATAACTCCTACACTATTGAATTGCTTCTCATTTTCATTAGATGAAACATTAGAACTATCCTGTTCAGCAACTAATGGGCTAGTATCTGTAGTGCTTATACCAACAGCGGGAGTAGCATTCCCTGCATTAACTCCTGCATCTGCGCCAATAACACAAGAAACTGTAAGAAATAAAATTGAAGTTGCAAAAAATCTCTTTATCCATTTTTGAGGCATGGCAGTCTCCTTTCTGTAGAGTTTGGATGTTTATAAAAAAGACAATATGACTTTATAGTTTTTTTTCAAAAAAAACAAACAAAATCTTCCGTTATTTGGCAAGATTCAAATAATATTTGACTATTTCTTTGAGTCCTTCCAGAACGCTAAACTTGGAAGAGTAACCTATAAGCGTCATGGCTTGGGTTATGTCAGCATTGGAGTGTAATATTTCCCCCTTTCTTGAAGCGCCATATATCGGTTGTATCGAAGAAATACTAGAGTCATACTTTGTTAATTCACTGCGGATAATATGAAAGAGTTCGTTTATGGAGGTTGTTTGACCGCAGGCGATGTTGAAAATAGTTGATAGTTGTTGGTTGATAGTTGTTGGTTGGGGAATTGGAGATATAGCGGTTAATTGATTAGCGTGGACTACATTGTCAACGAAAGTAAAATCTCTGGAAATAGTTCCATCACCATTAATAATAGGAGATTCATGCTTAATCAAAGCTGCTATGAATTTAGGTATGACTGCCGCGTATGCGCCGTTCGGGTCCTGTTTTTTTCCAAATACATTAAAATAGCGTAACCCAATGGTTTCCAAACCGTACAACCTGGAGAAGTTCTCTGCGAACAGTTCATTTACTCGCTTAGTTATTGCGTATGGAGAAAGAGGTTTGCCTATTCTGGATTCAATTTTAGGCAGAGTAGCATCATCGCCGTAAACTGAACTACTTGAAGCATAAATGATTTTTTTGACTTTTGCATCTCTTGCAGCGGTCAGAACATTCAAAAATCCCATTATATTGACTTCAGATGTAGCAATAGGATTTTTAATTGAGCGAGGCACCGAACCCAGCGCCGCATGATGAAATACAAATTCGACCCCTTCGCAAGATTTTCTGCAAGTTTCAAAATTTCTTATATCCCCTTGAATAAAGGTAAAGTTTTTATTGGTCAGGAATTCGGATATATTTTCTTTTTTTCCTGTGGAAAGATCGTCCAGACAGATTACCTGATTTCCGCATTTCAAAAATGTCTCTACAAGATTTGAACCGATGAATCCTGCGCCGCCTGTTATAAGAATTCTAGAATTAGTTAACATAATGCTAAACCTTATGTATATGAAGAGATATTTGCTTGAGCTCTATATTATGTTTTTGGCAATAAGACTTTAAATACGCCAAGTCGCTCTCTTTTATATTCGAATCAATAAGAATAGAGTTAATATGATAGCTCTTTACAAGCGAATCAATATTTTGCAAACTTCCCAGAACTTTGTACCCATAGACTATTTTTGACTTTAGAACAATATTGTCAGATATAACACCAACTATTTTGTTATCCTTAGAGTTCTTTCTAATGAAATCGGTTCTGAAATATTTAACCAAGATGTCCGTTCCATAAATAAGAGTTTTCTTAATATCAGAAGTTGGCGGATAAGATGGGTATGCAATTCTTTGCCCGATTTCACCTGACCACTTAATGAATAGTTTCTTTATTAAAATCAATAATAAAATCAATGAGAAAGACAAAAGGTTTTCTCCGATAAAAAGGCAATATTGCGCTCGTGTATAAAGATGCATATACCTTCCAAAAAAATAGTAATCAAGGATAAGCATTAACAATGAAAAACAAACCAGCGCTTTCATAAGATAGAAGAATTGCGATAGTGTAGATTTAGCCCAATAAAATTTTCTGAGTTTTGGAAAAGAAAAATGTATCAAACCGAAGACAACAAGAGACAAACAAACTTCTAGTAACGGTTTATTCCATCTGTTAATAAATAAGCGATTGGAGATGTATGACACAGCTCCGACGACGGCAAAGTCAGAAATAATATCAAGAATAAGCAGGAATCTAAGGAATTTTGTCTTTCTGGTTAAACTCAATATAAGATCCATCAAAAATCTTGTTTCGATAAATGCCAATATTTTTCCAAGTACAACCACTATTACAACCAAAGTTAAAATCACCGTGAACTGATTATAATCCTGAATAAAAACCAGGCATAACGCCAGACCACAAATCACTGAAGATGAGAGATATAATAATAATGTAACTTTGTAGTTATCTTTAAAAGAGCTTAAAAATCTATGATGTATGTGATCGGAATCAGCAGTAAATACATTTATTGCGTCTTTGCTGTCTGCCATTTTGAATAATAGTTTCTTTAAAGTTCTTCTAACAACAGCCAATATTGTATCAAAAAACGGCAAACCCAATGCCAACAAGGGAACAAGCAGTAAGGAGAAAGTAGAAAGTTTTCCAGATGATATAATACTTACGATTGCAAAAGTTATTCCAATAAAACCGCTCCCCGTGTCGCCCATGAAAATTTTGGCGCTCTTGAAATTATACCTCAAAAATCCAAGACAGGAGGCGCATAGCAAAAGCATCATGGCTGAATCCTGAATAGAACCGATCGAAAAAAGGAAGATGCCTATAGTAAGAGATGATATAGAGCCTAAGCCTGCGGCTAAGCCGTCAATTCCATCAATCAAGTTGAAGGCGTTTATGCAGGCAACTGTCCAAAAAACAGTAAAGATCAAAGAGAGTGGCATTGGCAAAATCAATCCCAATACAGCATCTATCTTTATTCCTATAGAAAAACAAAACAGCCCCGCTATTATCTGAAAGACCAATTTAGTAAGCGCTTTGAACTCAAATTTATCATCTAAGAGGCCAAATATCACAACCAGGATAATAGGTGCAATAAAATATAAAGGTCTATTTTCAAAACTTTGATGGGGAAGAAAAACTTTAAAGGTTAAGAAACCACCTATGAGGAAGGCTAAAAACATGGCAATTCCGCCAGCCGTTGCAACCTCCCTAGTGTGAATTCTTCTACAGTCTCTTTGAGGTTTGTCTGTAAACCCGAATTTGGGAAGAATTGCTATCGCTTTTCGAGTAAAAAACAAGGCGAGCAGAAGCGTTACAAGAAAACCACTTATAATAGCAACTATATCAGGAGGAATTCGGTTCATAATGCCAGCAATATTACCTTACTATAGGAGATCCGTTTAGAACTGTCTCTCTGGTAATTATGCACTCTTTCACATCATTTCTGGATGGGACGCTAAACATAATATCAAGCATCAATTCCTCAATTATAGAGCGAAGACCTCTGGCGCCAGTACCTTTTTTAACAGCTTTTTCTGCCAAAGCTCTTATGGCATCGTCTTCAAAATGCAATGCCACACCTTCCATTTCCATAAGCTTCTGATACTGTTTGATCAAAGCATTTTTAGGCTCTTTTAATATTCTCACAAGATCATCTTCACTGAGTTTTTGCAGAGATGAGACTACAGGAAGTCTTCCTATAAACTCAGGTATGAGTCCAAACTTAATCAAATCTTCAGGTTCTGTAAGGTTAAGAATATGGTCTGTATCGAGAAGATCTCTTTCTTTCATTTTTTCTTCGGAAAGGTTAAAGCCTAAAACCTGATTGCCAATTCTTCTCTTGATCATCTTATCAAGCCCGACAAATGCGCCGCCGCAGATGAATAGGATGTTAGAAGTATCCACTTTCAGAAATTCCTGATGAGGATGCTTCCTTCCTCCTTTTGGCGGAACATTGGAAATTGTGCCTTCAAGTATCTTAAGCAATGCCTGCTGAACGCCTTCACCTGATACATCTCTGGTGATAGACACATTTTCAGTCTTTCTGGCAATTTTATCAATTTCATCTACATAAATTATGCCTATCTGCGCCTTCTCCACATCGTAATCAGCGGCCTGAACCAAGTTTAGAATAATATTTTCTACATCTTCGCCCACATACCCTGCCTCGGTAAGAGGAGTTGCTTCGCACATCGTAAAAGGCACATCTAAAATTTTAGCCAAAGTTCTAGCTAATAAAGTTTTACCTGTACCTGTAGGCCCAAGCAAAAGAACATTACTCTTTTCAATCTCAATATCTGAATCTATAGAATTAAGCCCTTTTGCAGAACGCTCTCTATTTATCTGCAATCTCTTATAATGGTTATGAACTGCCACAGAAAGGCTTTTCTTGGCTCTGTCTTGCCCTATTACATAACTATCGAGAAACTTTTTGAGTTCCATAGGCTTTGGAATTTTAAGCTTTGAAATATATGAGCCTGGTTTGCTGTCAACTGCAATCTCAGTTTTGCCAAACAAGTTTACACATACTTCAGAGCAGTTTTTACAGATATTGGACTTTGTAGGACTTGTGATAAATTGACCCACCTGCTCCGGCGTGCCGCCGCAAAATGAGCATCTGGGAATTCCATCATTTCCTTTTCTGGGAGTCATAAATACTTCCTAAAGTTTAAGCCTTAACAGCCTTGGTTTTGATAGTTAATACAGAATCTACGATACCGTATTCCTTAGATTCCTGAGCGCTCATGAAAAAATCGCGCTCGGTATCTTTTTCTATCTTAGAAATTTTCTGTCCTGTGTGATAGGCAATAATAGAATTTAAAGTTGCCCTTGTTCTCAAAATTTCTTTGGCATGAATACTAATATCAGCAGCTGTTCCTTCTGCTCCGCCCCATGGCTGGTGAATCATAATTCTTGAGTTTGGAAGAGCAAATCTCTTGTCTTTTGCTCCAGCACAAAGAAGAACTGCCCCCATGCTTGCAGCCTGACCTACGCAATAAGTTTTTATATCGCAGCTCAAAATCTGCATTGTATCATAAATTGCCATTCCGGCAGTAACTGAACCGCCAGGGCTATTTATATACATGTCTATATCCTTTTTAGGGTCTTCAGATTGAAGATACAAAAGCTGAGCAACAATTAGATTTGCTATCTGGTCATCAATAGGTGTGCCCAAAAGGATAATTCTGTCCTTAAGAAGCCTGGAATATATATCATAACCTCTTTCACCATGACCGGTCTGTTCAACCACCATTGGTACAAGTACTGACATAATAATTCTCCTTGAAAGAGTTTTCTTTTAACTAAGATTTAAGCTTTTTTAGGTACAAGCTCTACAACGGCATTGTCGGCAATAAAATCTGTTACTTTGCTGATAAGCACTTCGTCAAAAACCTGCTCGATATTACCTGAATCAACAAGTTTCTTCCTGAGTTCTTCAGGTTTATAACCATAGTAGTGACTCATTGAATCGATGTGCTTTTCGACTTCCTCTTCGCTTACTTTAATATCTTCAAGTTTGCCGATTTTTCTTAGAAGAAGAAAATTCTTAATTCTCTTTACAGCTCCGACTTTAGCTTCCTGCATAAGTTCTTCTTTCTTTTCCTGAAGCTCTTTAGTTGTCTCTTCTTTATTGGCAGACTGATTGATCTTATTATTTACAATATAATTCAACTCATTATTAATCATATCATTAAGCATGTCAGGAGGCAGAGGGAAGTCGAGGTTCTGCGTAATAACTTCGAGTACTTTCATTTTCTTCTGATAGCTGATTGCGCCTTCGCTTTCCTTTTCCATTTGCTTCTTGATTC
>Ga0194039_1000297_pt1 | contig 31281 bp, 28 predicted proteins | sample JunL228m_MetaG_FD_148679 | JGI IMG/M metagenome (GOLD analysis project Ga0194039, IMG submission 148679) | Anoxic zone freshwater microbial communities from boreal shield lake in IISD Experimental Lakes Area, Ontario, Canada - Jun2016-L227-8m | ecosystem: Environmental > Aquatic > Freshwater >... | reverse complement strand
TGAAATAGCAGTAATGGGAGCTAACGGAGCGGCTAATATTATTTTCGCCAAGGAAATTGCCTCTTCTCCTAACCCTGAAGAAACAAGAAAAGCCAAAATTCAGGAATATAAAGATAAATTTAATAATCCTTATATCGCGGCAGAAAGAGGATATATCGAAGGCATCATAGACCCAAAAGATACCAGAGATACTATTATCAAAGCTTTAAGGGTAGCAGAGACAAAGACTGAAAAGAGACCTGTCAGAAAACATGGAAATATACCATTGTAACTTGTAAGGACGCTTATGGAAAAATCTAACATTAATAGCACGAAGATTCTGAGCCATGAAGAGACGGCGGCAATACATTTGGCTATTGCTTTGTATCTTGGAATATTTGATTTTAAGATAACTTCTGTTTCGTCGGCTGACGGAAAATGCGTCTATAAAACAGATGAAGTTATCCTAACCTGAAAACAACTATACTTTAAGGAAGTTACTCATGAAGAAAAATTTTAATGTAAAAATCAACAATCAAAGCTACATAGTGGAAGTTGAAGAAGTCTCTGTAGCTTCATCTTCAATACGAGAGCTCCCTGCTCAGCTTTCGTCAAAAATAGGGCACATCTTTTCCAAAAAAGAAGCTACAGGCATAAGCTCGGTTAACGCTCCTCTTCCAGGACTTATTGTGGAGATTTTAGTAAAAGAAGGACAAAGTGTTAAGTCCGGAGACAAGCTCCTGGTTCTAGAAGCCATGAAGATGGAAAATACCATCCTTGCGCCTGTTACAGGAACTATTGATAAAATTACAGTAAAAGTTGGCGATTCTGTAAATGGTAAACAGCTAATGATCACAATTAAGCGCTAATATATTCGTATCACGGGCGTCTCGCCCGTGTCTGCGGGCATCCTGTCCATGTTACGATTGTTAAGAAAATCTTGAGATATTAATGCTTTCAAAAAAACATAAAAGAACAATAAAAAGAGCCTATGTGAAGCTTCTGGGTTCGCATGGTACGATATACGCGACTTCAATGGGAGTTGCCATCGGGCTGTTTTGCTCAATAGCAATTCCTTTCTTCCAGTTTGTTCTAGCTATTATTCTGGCATTTATATTGAGAGCAAACAAGGCTTTATCCGTGCTTTTTACTTTCTTCTCAAATCCTTACACAACGCCTTTTTTATATCCTGCAGCTTGTTTGCTTGGAGCTAAGATATTGGGTTTGGATTTGACATTAGATGAAATCAATCAATCATTTAAAGAGGTATTTTCGTCTTTTAGTTTTGATACCATGTCTCATATAGGCTGGAAGCTTCTTTTGTCATATTTTGTCGGCGGACCAATAATGGGGATTGTTTTTGGCATCATAGGCTATTTTGGTTCTGTAAAATTAATTAATAATTATAAGAAGAGAAGAGCTATTCGCAGGAATGCTAAAATTGCTTTGAATAAGGAGAAAAGCTTACAAGTAAAATAGTCTAATCAAGAGTATCCAGACATTAGGTACAAGTCGAACTTCCAGGAAAGTTTTAGGTGTATTGTTCTTAGTTTTTTGACAAGAACGACCAAAAGAGTTTTTCCATTCACTCCATATCTCTCTTGCCAGAGACTCAATTAGCTCAAAGTCATTGTCATTTTTAGCTTTTATCAGCGTGAGAATTACTCTTTTGAAACTTCTCTGATAAGGATATTAGTTTCATTAAAAAGTCTTTTTGCTATATCGTCAAACTTATAGAGTTCCTTATAGATGACTTCCTTAATCCCTGCATTGATAATCATTTTAGTGCAAATAAGGCAAGGGCTGAAAGTGGTGTAGATGCTGGAGTCTTTTACCGAAACTCCATGGTATGCGGCCTGTACAATGGCATTTTCTTCTGCATGCGAGCAGAGACACTGGTCGAGGTTCTCTCCTGACGAAGCAGATGAATTGCATCTTGGACATCCGCCGTCTGAACAATTTGTAATTCCTCTTGGTGTGCCGTTATATCCGGTGGAGATGATTCTCTTGTCTTTTACTATGACTGCTCCGACATTCCTTCTACAGCAGTTGCTTCTTGAGGCTGTAGCCTCGGCTATCTTCATGAAATATTCATCCCAGTTTGGTCTAGTTTTCATTCTTAGGAACCTTTAATCACAATGTTATAAATATCAGGCACAATTTTTTTTAGGTAATCCAGAGAGATAGTTAAAGCTTCTTCAGCTGTTGAGCAATTCAAAGCCTGTTCGACGATTTTTTCAGCTTCATGCATTTTTGTATTTCTGATGATTTTCCTAATGATATTAATTGAGACAGGACTCATGCTTAGTTCATTCAATCCAAGCCCAATGAGAAGCACTGTGTATTGTGGGTCGCTAGCCATTTCTCCGCAAATGCTTACCCAGATACCGTGCTTTTTGGCTGCGTCCACGACATGCTTGATAAGAGTCAGGACGGATGGATGGGAAGGCTGATACAAATAAGCTACTTTTTCGCTGTTTCTGTCAACAACCATCGTATATTGGACAAGGTCATTTGTACCCAAACTAAAGAAATCAACTTTTTCTGCAAGTTTGTCAGCCATGAGCGCGGCTGAAGGAGTTTCAATCATAATTCCTGTTTCGATGTTCTTTGAGTAAGGAATATTCTTCTGGTCGAGTTCAAGTTTTGCTTCGTTTAGTATCTGCAAAGCTTTAGTGACTTCTTCCAGACAGCTTATCATCGGGAACATGATTTTAATATCGCCGTGCACGCTGGCCCGCAAAATTGCTCTTAGTTGAGTCTTAAACATCTCAGGGTAGGCGAGGCATAGTCTTATAGCCCTAAAACCCAGGAAAGGGTTTTTCTCGGAGTAAAAATTAATATCTGTATGAAGAACCTTATCGCCGCCCAAATCGAGAGTTCTTATTATGACATGTTTACCTTTTGCCGAGCGAGCGACAGCGCTGTAGGTTTCAAATTGAATTTCTTCACTGGGAAGCTCGTTTCTGGAGATGTAAAGATATTCTGTCCTATACAAACCAATTCCTGCGGCTTTGTTAGCGTCAGCTTCCTTTATATCTTCCAGAAGTTCGATATTGGCGCATAGTTGAATCATATATCCGTCAAGTGTTTCGGGTCTTAGGTTTGATTCCCCTCTGAGTTCTCCGATAAGCTTTCCGCCGATAATTTCTCTTTTCGCATACAAATTTAAGGAGTCTATGGAAGGATTGATAATTACTATGCCCTGATAGCCATCAACAATTATAATATCGCCGGAGCGGGCTTGAGATAGATTTGATTTTAGACCTACAACAGCGGGAATTTTCATGGATCTTGCTATTATGGTTGCATGAGAAGTTCGACTACCTGTTTCGGTTGCAATAGCCTGAACATTATCTCTATCCATGGTTACAGTATCTGACGGAGAAAGTTCGGGACTGACAATAATGCGCTGCCCAGGCAGGTTTTTGAGTTCTTCAATTTCTTTGCCTTGCATATTTAAAATAACTCTTGATGCCACATCTCGTATATCAGATGCTCTTTCTCTAAGGTATGGGTCATCTATTTTATTTACGGCTTTTACATAAGATTGAATTCTCTCAAAGAACGCATAATCGGCGCTTATTAGAGATTTCTTGATTTCTTGTTTGACAGAATTTAGTAAAGTGTTGTCATCAAGTATGAGAATATGGGCATCAAAAATCTTGGCATCCTGCTGGTCTTTTAATTCTTTTATTACTTTTTCTCTGATGGCAAAGATTTGTTTTCTGGTTAATTCAATAGCTTTTTCAAATTTATCAAATTCATCGGATATTTGAAATGGAAGAATAGTACGCTTTTCGATATTAGAAATCCTGTTGCCTAAAACAAGGGCTGTGCCGATAGCTATTCCGGGTGATGCAGGGATACCTAAAAGAATTATCTCTGGTTTGGAGTCTTTTATGTCGCTCATATCTCGTTGAATTCCGAATCCTCTTCCACAAGCTTCACTAAAGTAGCAACAGCGAAATGGGCATCCGTACCTGATGCTGAGATTTTTATAATGCTTCCATGTCCTGCGGCCAACATAAGCAATCCTAAGATGCTTTTCCCATTAACGATATCGCCATTTCTCTCAATCGTTATATCCGCATCAAATTTGGATGCAGCCTGTACAAAAACAGCAGATGGCCTGGCATGCAATCCCAAATTATTTTTAATTTTTGCTTCAGATGATATTTTATCCACTATTTTTACTCGTCTGGCAGTCAGTTTTTAGTAATAAGGTTGATTTTTCATATATTATATTTAATCTGCAGGTAAAATGATATATGGTTTCCTGTATATTTTATTCTTTTATAAACTTTAATTTTCAGGATTTGAGATGCGTTGTTTAATTACCGGAGGAGCAGGCTTCATAGGTTCATATCTAGCAGAAAGTCTAATCAAGAGGGGAGATGAAGTCACAGTAATCGATGACCTTTCGACAGGGGGCCTAGATAATCTGGAAGCTGTGATTGACAATCCTAAGCTGGATTTTATTAAGGGTAATATTCTAGACCTTAGCGCTTTGGAATACATAATATCGAGAAGCGACATAGTTTTTCACCTTGCCGCGGCAGTAGGCGTGGACATGGTCGTAAAGGATCCTGTACATACCATAAGGACTAATGTCAAAGGAACAGAAAGAGTTCTCGAAGGAGCTTTGCAGAACAAGACTAAAATTTTAGTAGCTTCGACAAGCGAAGTTTACGGCAAATCAACTAAACATGTCTTTTCCGAAGACGATGACCTGCTTATAGGCCCGCCGACTCATTCAAGATGGTCTTATGCCTGCAGTAAATTGCTGGATGAATTTTACTGCACATCATTTTATAAAGAATTCAAACTGCCCGTGAACATCGTAAGATTTTTCAACACTGTCGGACCAAGACAGACAGGTAAATACGGGATGGTTCTTCCGAGGTTCGTGCAAAGCGCCCTTGGAGGTAAATCACTGAATGTTTTTGGAACTGGTAGACAGACCAGATGTTTCTGCCATGTGAAAGATGTTGTCCGCTGTCTTTTATCTTTGTCAGAGAAAGAGTTTAACGGCGAAGTTTACAATATAGGAAGCAATGAATCGTGCAGTATAGAGGAGTTGGCCAGGACTGTTGTCAAACTTGCGGGTTCTTCTTCTGAATTGATATATAAATCCTACAGTGAAGCCTACGCTCCAGGATTTGAGGATATGCTCCATAGAGCGCCTAATACAACAAAAATCAAAAATCTTGTTGGATGGTCTCCAGAATATACACTTGAAGATATCATTCTTGATGTGATAGAGTTTTACCGAAATAAAAAAGGCTGAGCGAACTCAGCCTTTTAGATTCTTTAAGAGTCTTAATTGTCTATTTTAGAGTAGCAGGATTTGGCCCGATTTCTATTGTTACGGTGTCACCAGGCATAAATGTGTAAATTGGATCGAATAAGCAAACTTTATCGCCGTCTTTGAGTGTAGTTGGAACGATATCTGTATTCAGAAATACATCGCCTTCAGCTATATCTGCGTTGACTATTTCTACCATCATTGTGTTATTGTCATAATACTTTTTGATCTTGCCTAGACTTATTGGAACTAGTCTTGCTGTGGAGATATAGCTCATACCAACTTCAGGAGCAACTTCTTTAGCGCCTTCAACTTTCCAGGCAAAGTATTTGTCTTCAACTTTAATAATGGATCTTTCTGTAATCATCATGCAAGTTTTTGGTTGATAGAGAGGGCTTAAAGCATCGTGTCCCAGATCAGCTGCAAATCCCCATCTTTCAAAGATAGGCAGACCCGTTGCTTCTACAGGAGGTAGTAAGAGCTTGTTTATGACCTGGAATGTAGTTCCTGGGTTTCCAGCTGCATTATAAAGAGTCATTCCGCGACAGACTCCTACAGGTTTTGAACCATCTCTACTTGAGGTGATGGTAATAGGAGTGTTGTGGTTAATCTTACCTACGAGCTTGCTGTCTAGAGTAACATTGATGCCTATTGGGTTCATTTCATAGACTTTCATAACAGGCTCTTCCCCTGATAGGTAGCCAGCTGGTACTAGCATTGAATCTACAATGCCGTCATACTGAGCTCTCATTGTGCAGACTTCTAGTAACTGCTGAACCTGAATAAGCGCTGCTTTTGCACTTTCGAGAGATGCAATAGCTCCGAAATAAGCCTGTTCGGCCTGTCTTACCTGCATTTCATAAACGGCGGCTGTTGGTTGAAGTTTCTTAACCATATCATATTGCCATTTATCATAATTCAGGTTAACTTCTGCTAGTCTTACAGCTGCAATATTCTGAGCCACCATTGCTACTCTGTATGTGTCTGTGAGATGCATTAGCATGTCACCCTGTCTGATGATGTTGCCATCAACATCTTTTACCGGTCCTCTGAAAAGAAAACCAGGTCTTGCTGAGAAGTCAACCCAACCGCGGTGTGAATCGTTAAATCCAAATTGGAGTTGTCCGCCAGCCACATAGACCACCGTGCCTGTGAATGTTCTTTTTGCGTTCAAGTCTGTTATCGGAGCAGCGTCTGCCCCGAAAGATGATGTGCCAAGAAGCGTTCCGAAAACTGCTGCAAGGCCGATTGCTTTCCAATTCATTTTCCCTCTCCTTTATTTTGTTTCTAGTATAAATAATGTTCCGTAATGTTGGCAATGCTAGGAATTTTATCATATTCATTTTACTCTGACAAGACATTCCATTTAAAAGTTATATAAATTCTTTGGAATTGACTATCCATCATAGTTTTTTAGTAAAAAAAAGACCCGGCAAGTGATTGCCGGGTCTCAAAAAAGGCTAGTATCTAATAATTATTTTGCAGGTTGTGGGCCAATTACAACTCTGACATTATCTCCAGGCATAAATACAAATCTTGGGTCCTGGAATGAAACCATATCTCCATCCTTGACTCCCTCAGGCATATCTCCTATGACCATGTCGTAGGCTGCCAGATCTTTGTTTTCCTTCAAAACAACAAATTTTGCAAAGATAGCGCCGTCTGCTGATTCAGATGTAATTTCAACATAGACTTTCTTTACAGAAAAAATTTTATCTATTCCTTTTGTAGTCAGATCTTTCTGTCCTACTGCCAACCATACGAATGAACCTTTGTCATCCTTAAAAATATTAGTAGAATTCAATGATAGTTTATTCTGGTCTGCAAACCTAAAAGGTACTATAGGAGATGCTGAGGTAACAATTGGGTATGTTTTTCCATCAACTTCCTTCTTTACCTGATAGTTAGCAATTGTAAAAGTAACACCAGTAGCTGTCAGGATTGAATATCCTCTTGCAACACCAAAAATATCTTTACTGATGCTTGGATCTGGGTAGATTGTTATAGGAGTTGAAGGGGTAATTTTATTAGCTAAACTTCTGTCCATCGGTACAGCAATTCCCATTGGTTTTAACTGGGCAATCTGCATAACAGGAGGTTCACCTGAGAGCCAGCCGACATTGTTCACGCTGACAACTATCCCATCAAAAGGAGCGCGAATTACGCAAAGATTCACTAGATATTGCTGCTGTTTTACCTGTGCTATTGCTGCATAATAAGCAGCTTTGTCAGTAGCTAACTGTTGTTCTGGAATAGCATTTGTCTTGAAAAGTTTTACATCTCTTTCATAATTTTCTTTAGCTATCTGATACTGAGCTACATATTGATCCAATAATATTTGTCTTCCGACCCTGTCAATTGTAAAAAGAACTGTGCCAAGGGTAGTTTTTCCATTGCTGTCTGTGCTTGGTCCCTTGAAAATAGTACCGGGAAGAGCGGTATAAGTTATCATTCCGCGCCAGTTATCATTGAATCCTGAAAGTAAATTGCACTGGATCAACGGAGTGGCAGTGCCCTGGAATTCTCTTGCAGCGCTGAAGTCATTAATGTCAGCTGAAAATACATTACATGTAAATACGCTTGCTAATGCCAGCGTTGTACATGCCGTTGTTAAAAATCCCCTTTTGTGTTTCATGAAATTTGTACTCCTTATTTTTTTGTGAACACTTTGAAGAATGAACAAATCAATATTGAAATTCTAGTTTTTACAGGAAATGAAGTCAATACTTTAAAAGTAGAATATTTGTAAATTAATAAGAGTTTTTCCTGACGGTTAAACTTTTTAGAAACCTTTCAATAGTAATAAGCTTTGAGGCAACTTCTATAGAAATGAGTGACCTTAGTCATCTCATTTTAGTTCTTTGAAGCTGAAGTTTATACTGTTTTCTCCATTGAATAAACATTATCACAGCCATTATGGTGTATATCACGAATAAAAAAGCTGTTAATAACAGGCCTTTATACGCATAGACAACGATGTAGGCAAAGTCAATTACTATCCATACAGCGCACTGTTCGAGAAGCCTTTTTGTCATCATCCAGGTAGCGACAAGAGCCGCGCTTGTCAGAATGCTGTCCACCAAAGGAATGCTGGCAGTCGTAATATTTAAAACATCAGGCAGATAACGAACTAAGCAGTAAATTACTACAAATAAAGTCAACCATATACAAATATATCTAGTTGTGTCTTTTGGGGTCATAACACATACATCTGTATTGAAAACGCTTTTACCGATAGAATTTCTATTCATGTACCATGTTGCAAAGCCGTAGATACTCACTAGCACATAATATAGGTTTTGTATTGCGTCAGCGTATAAACAATCTTTATAGAAAATTATTATATAGGCAGACGAAGAAATAATTCCCATAACCCATAAAAGTATATTCCTATTGATTGAGAAATAGAGATATACGATGCTCATTACTACACCAAATATCTCAAGCAGATTATTTCTAATGAATTCTAACATTTGAATCTCCAAATATAAAAAATAAGGCGGTAGATCATTTTCTACCGCCTTATTCAAAATATAGAATTACTTCTCTTCAAATCTCTTGACAGTCTTTATGACTTTAGGATTCTTTATAATAGTTTCAATTGCTCTGTAGGCAAGAGACCTCGAAGCATCATAGACTACTGGAGGAACTGCATCATAATTAGTGATTTTTCCTTCAAAGGATTGGTCTAGAGTAAACGCTGTTATCTTCTTTTCACCAGGTTCATCGAATCTTACAATGACTTGCAGCTTATATTCGCAATCACCGCTGCCGGTATAGATAAATCTTGATTCAGGCACAGTTACATAAACAGTAAATGCGTCAACAACTTCGCTTCCTGGTTGGTCGAATGCAGCGTAGATAGCACTATTAAAACTGCTGGTAAGTATTTGTTGAAGCGGATAAGTGTAGTAGTGATCTCTCCAGGTAGCATTGCTGTCTCCTTTTATAGTATCAACGCAGTGAACTTCCACTCTGCATGGGACATGAAGTTTTTTCTGAGAGAGTTGTCCAATCTGAGACTGGCTTAAATCTCCCTGATTAGGATCAGCTGGCGGTATGTGAGTACTGGTGCAGGCGCCAAGTACAATAATTGATAAACCTAATAAGATTCTTGAGAGGTTTTTCATTCGATTTCTGTTCCTTTGCGTTCAATTGTTACGGCTGTGCCTTCAACTGTTGTCCAATAGGCATTATAAACGAGGATATATAATGAAGTCTGTTGTACAACTACTTCTACAAGAGCATTGCCCCCACCATTCTTGATAGCTTTGTTTCTGGCTACGCCCACAGGGTCATTGGTAAAGAATGGTATGAAGAATATCTGGTAATCGTAACATGTACCGGAAGTTTCTTTAAGTTTCGTGTAGGTGTCCTTTTCTGTGATAGGCGATGTTGAGGGAGAAATAGATGTCATACTCGAACAGCCAACCAACAACACAAGAAAAGCTGCAAAAAATGAAACTAATAAAAATCTAATCATATTAAACCTTCCTTTTTATTCCAGCACAGAGCCGGCTTGTTGGAACTTTATGGCATCTCCGCGGATTTTCATCTTCTGCCAGTTAACAATAAAGAGATATACGCTCTTATTTTCACCCGTGACATTTATGAGTGCATCAGCCCCGGTCTCTTCTTTTGCATCCATCAATGCCTGGTAAGCACTACATGAAGGAGTTACCGGAATGAATAGAATAGAAAATGATGTGTCAACTCCAATAGCGTCATGCTTAACTACTGTGTAAGTGTCATTTGCCGTGATAGGAATGGTTGACGGAGCCAAACCTCCCGGTCCTGTAATGCAGCCGGCAATCAGACTAGCCGCGACAACAATTCCCGACCATTTAGTAATTCGTTTTAACATTAGGCCTCCAAATATTTAAGTTAATATTTATCATTTATTAATTTTATTTAATCTTTCACAGGAATAAAACGCAAACTTCTCTTTGTGGCTTGGTCAACTTCGTACTTAGCCTTGTTAGCATCATCATTTGAATCCAGAATCTTTATGATTTCGCTTTCAAGTTGTGATGAAGTTAGTCTGGTTTCTACTTCTACAATCGAAAAGAGTCTTTTGTCATACTCTCTTCTCCAGGCGTATGTAACACCGTTAACATCTTTGAGTTTTGCAATCAGGTTGTCAAGCTGATTTTTATCAATGGCTTTGAATTCAAGCTTAATCTTTGCGCCTAAATCAAGCTCCGTTATCCATTTAGATATTATTTTCGAAAACAGCCTGTAAACATCTTTATTTTCAGTACCTTTCTCTGTTCCCTGAAGAACAATTGTTAGATAATGCCTTATAAGCTGATCCGGCATATCATAAGGAAGATTCATATTTGCTTCACCTTTAAAGTTTTTTGTAGGTATCGAAACTGTCGCTATGACTTCGCCTGTATCCGTCCAAAGCGCTTTGAGGTCAATTCCGATAGCTGTATCTCTTACGAAAACTTCCGGGAACGGCTCTTTAAGTTTTCCGACTGAACCTTTGATGTCAGCTATAATTTTAAAGTCGGAAGTAGAAGTAATGCCCCCTGACTTTGCTTTCGCATCCAAAGTATCTCCGAGAATCTCGGCTCTTGATGCCTCTTTGGATGTCTGCTCGTCAATGGCTTCCTTATTAAAAAGTTCAAATCCGTTGTTTTGCGTTATCTCTTCAATAACTCCTGCAGCCATTGATGAATCAGATTCTTCTAATCCTTTGATTTTTTCTTTGCATAGAACCATTACGCGGGGAGAATCCATTCTCTTGACCAGCATTCTCAAGGCCATTATCTTATCCATAGAAGGCGCGCTTTTCCCTACTTCGGCCTGTAATTTTATCGTGTAAATCGAAGTGGTTTTGTCATATTTCTGTTCTAGAATTTTATAACTTTCGATATAGCCGAAAGAAGAGGTCATAACTATGTCATAATCAGCCTGAAAATTAGAAACTTTAGATTCGCTCATTACATCTACACCTGCGCCTTCCCTTACGGCATTTCTCAGGGCCTCAGCTAATGCTAACTCGCCAGCTTTGTCAGGGTTGCCCTCAGCGCTTCCTGTAACAGTAACAGATACAGCTGAGATGTAAGTAGTTAAAAAGAGGAAAAAACTCGACAATAGAAGCTTATGGAATATTTTCATACTTTTATAATATTGGGTTATTAATCAAAATAGTTTGCTGAAACCACTGCAAGATATTAACCGATTTTCTGAACAAATCAAATTTTATTTCATTCTGAATGAAACAATCTCTAAGAGTAAGGAACTATTTGCAAGGTTTATTCTTCGGAGATAATGAGCGCTTCAAAGACTTCGAATTTGGCGTCTATATGTTTCCATGCATCGGGCCCAAGTCCTGCTTTCATACTCAGGTGAGTTAGAGTTTCTTCCAGAGTCCAGCCTTGCTCAGGCGCTACCTGAGGCAGAAAAACTGATGAGTATCTTCCTAACTTGAATGTAACACCGTGAGTCCCGATCTTAATTTCCTTGTAGGAGTTAACAGTTTTCATTGGCGTGAGAATAGAAATCTCAACTCTTAAAGTATCGAACTCTTCCTCACTGGAAACAGGTGCAAATCTTGGATCTCTGAAGGCCGAATTGAAAGCATTGTGAACGATGTTGTCATAAAGAGGCTCAAATGCCATTATATTTCCGATACAGCCTCTTAAATTTCCATCCTTTGTGTGAAGTGTAACAAAGCACGATTGAGTTCCAGAGAGAAAGTCAGGAACTTTGTCCTTATTCTTGGTTGGAGAAACCCCATGAAGTTTATTTCTTATAGTGTTTTTGACTAAATCCAGTAAAAACTTTTGCTGTTCAGGTGTATAAGGTGTGTTGTTTTTCATATTGATTATCTGATATTTAATCTTTTAATTATTCCTTCGGCGGCCCTGATGCCACTTGCCCAGGCTCCAGTAATTCCTCTTGATGTGCCTGCTCCATCACCGATAAGGTAAATATCATCTGTCGCGGCGAAATGCTCGTCTATGAATTCTGGCTTATTGGCATACATCTTTATTTCTGGATAGTACATGATAGTAGAGGGATGCAAGAGTCCCGGCATAATACTGTCGAGAAGCTTCATTGAACGCCAGATATCTCTCATTATCTTTGATGGGACTGTAAGTCCCAAATCACCTGCGCAACAATCGCAGGTAGGTTCAAAGTCATAGAGGTCATGATTAAACGACTCGGCTCTTGATCTTTTGCCAGCTCTAAAGTCTCCAACTCTCTGCATAATGGGTTTGCCCCCACCAATTTCATTTGCCAGTCTAGCAAGGAAGACAGCCATCTGCTGACCGCTTCTTACTGGAGCTTCAAGCCCTATGGATTTGAGCATAGCGAAATTGACCAGCCCGTTTTTGCCTTTATCAGATGAGAGAGCATGACCATTGACAAGATGAAAATGATGATAATTCTCCTTAACAACTAATGCAAAACCTGAGTTTGTACAGAAAGTTCTTACTTTACCAGGGAAATAGAATTTCGGGTCGTAATAATCCTTTACAATCGGGTAGTGCTCAAGTCTAGTTTCGACTCTGATTCCTACATCAAGAGTATTGTCTATGTATTTAATTTCCAGATAGTTCATTACATCCTGAAGGAATGAAAAACCTTTTCGTCCCGGGGCTAAGACAAGCTTATTGTAAGTAATACTAGTTCCGTCTTCCAGATGGAGAACTTTCTTGGCGGCGTCAATATCAGATTTAGCTTCAGTTTTGAGCCTGATTTCTACCCCTTTGCTTCTGAGAATATCTAATAAGCCGTCTATTAAAAACTTGCTTTTGTCTGTGCCTACATGGGACTGCTTTATATTAACGAGTTTGCTTGAAACTTTTTCTGCTCGTTTCTGGTATTTTTCCAAGTCAGTTTTCGACATAAAATTCGGTTTAAGGTGATGCTCTGTTATTTCTAGCATCCTTTCGGCTTCCTTGACAGTCCAGTACTCTTCAGTAAAACCAATAGGGTAGGTGTAGTTTTGCTTGCAGTCATTGAGAAGTCCGCCTGAGCAGATCCTTTCCTTATCCAGCATAAGAATTTTTAGACTGTTCTTCTGATCAACTAACTGAAATGCAGCGCCAAGTCCTGCCGGACCTGAACCGATAATGACAACATCATATTTCATATTGAGACCCGATATTTTGTAGTTGTTTTCGTAAATTTATATTTACTGAACTTAACTCATTTACTAAATTCTAGTGTATAAGGTTTTTGATCTATAAAGCCTGATTGTCTGACATAACATCTGATGTTTGTTTTTTAGAGTCTTTAATCTCGATATTATTATCAATTTTAAAAGCCTTACGGTAAGACCACATTTTACGGCCTATTATATCCTCTATATAGAAGGCCCCGACATATTCGCCGCTTTCAAGGGATGACTTAGATAAATTGTAATTGCCAAGAGTCACTTCGGATCCATCTACATATTTACCAAGAATCTTGTACAAAATAGTGATTTTTTCCCCTTTAGTTGGAGGATCGTTAAGCGAACTTATTGAAGGGACTATATTGCCGTTATAGTCTTTACTGTTCCACATACCGATTATCTGGGCTGTATTTTTAGATGAATCTTTAGTGTTTACTAATTCTTTAACAGCAAGGAATTTTATTTCATCTTTATGCTTTATGGCAAAGAAACCCAATGGGGAATCGCCGGGTTTTTTGGGCCTGAGTATGTCACCTTCCCAATATATAGGAATAGGTTCCCCATCGACGCAGTACTGTTTTCCGGTCACAACAGCGGATATACTGCCTCCTTCGTTTAAGGAAATATCCTTATCAATGCTCAATGCTTTGAAATTATTATTATCTCCTTCCAGTTTGCCAATTACAAAAAATATTTGATTAACAAGGACAGCATCTGGTTCATCTATTTTAATAAGATATTTAGGCGGGTAAGAGTAAGGATTCAAGTCTGTTATAGCTCTTTGGGTAAAAGTTATGTCTCCAATGAGTATTGTCGGATCCTGGACAAAAAGCTTATTATAGTAATTAGTGATAAAGTCATAATATCCTTTTGAAAAACTACTTTGACTATACTTCTGTAAATTATCTTCAAGTCCCAGCGCTTCTTCCAATTTACGGTCAATGAAAAATATTGATAAACCTTTGGAATCAGACCTGTTTCCTGTCTTGTTGTATAAAACAGCATTTCCTATTGAGCGCCTCAACTCATCGGTATTGATTTTGCATATTGCCATGATGTTCATTGCCAGGTCGGACATATCTACAAGACCGTCTGTTTCTCTTGAAAATGAATCATAAGATTCGGAATAAGCTCTGGCTATCGCCAGAAAACGATACATATAAAAACCGGCCTTATCATGTTTCTCTTTCAGCTTCTCAGTCAACTCTTTGATAATGACTTCCCAGTTTTGTTTAATTTGCTCTATTTTTGACAAATCCAGCAATGAAAAAGTGTAGAACCGGCCTTTTTCATAATTTTTAAAATGGGAATCAATGTATAATTTACCCAATTCATTTCCAGACATAGAAGGCTTGGCATCAAGTTTCTCTATAAAATCCTTATCGAAATCTCCATACGCTAGTTCTTCTGAAGCAACCATATATCTAGCGTTATCTTTTACTTTGTATGCTGTCTCCATGTTGCCCATAAGGCAACAACCGAAGATCAGCAATTCAAGCTTCTTTTCTCCTAATGATTTTTTAAGTGATTCGCGAATATCTGTTATACTTAAGGATTTGCCTTTATTGAGTTCATCACTGCCAAATCCACCAATAGGTCCTGCGCCGTGATCCCACATCATTAAAACATACTTTTTTGCAGGATACTCTTTAATAGCCCATTCCATATAAGTAGAAAGAGTATTCTTATCCATCATTTTCATGCTGGGATCTGTTTCCTTTACTAATTCAATACTGTCCTCAGATTCGCCATATATGCGCCATGCCTGGCATTGTTTGTTACTGATAGTAGGCTTTTTAAGATGCCATTTTTTTGTACCGCCAGTAATAATTATGATATTGAGTTTGTCATCTTTGAATTTTGATTCCATGAGTATCTTTAAAGCATCGGTTGCTTCCGAGTCTTTGCTTTCAAGATCTGACCCGTTTAGATAAATTACCAAGGTGTATTCTGCAGTTTTTTTGCTGTCTGCAAGGGAGTAAGTACATGTAAGAACACATGCTAAAATAGTTAGAAAGACACTGATTTTTTTTACAAAGTTCATTTCTCTCCTCCGATTCTAATTGGTTTTTGAAAGCTCTTTAATCGGCATTATCCCTATGCGGCGGGCAAATGCAATATTAATTAACTGGTAGTCTCCATTATCATCTGTATCTGAATTTAATTTCTTTTCGCTCTCGGCGTACTCCTGATTTCCTTCTTCTACTGCATCTTCAAAAGAGGAAGTGCCCATCATGGTTGTCTCAATACAAATATGATTTTTACCATCTTCATCCAGGTTCACAGATATTAACATGTGACCCGGGATCAAAACCAGACTGACATTCAAGCCTATTTTTCGAAGTATAGATGCAAGCATAACTGAGCCATCAACGCAATTAGCCTGAGTATTGGTCAAAGTTTCCCCCAATAGCCTTACATGCTGACTGGATAAATCATCGTCTTCACCTGAGGTAGTATTTATAGAGCTGTAGCGAATGCCCTTTTTAGCCAGAGTTTCCCATATTGCCTTGATCTCCAAGTTAACTTCATGTGGAGTTCCTGAGTAGCCGGCAAAAGATTCAACTTTTCCTGATTTCAGACATTCCTGCAGGATTTTTTCAATCCCGGGATGGTTTTCATTTACATACGCGGCGAAAAAATAACCGACATCAAGGTCTTCGCCTTCTGCATTGACATAATAATAAATGCAGTCATTTATCGGTCTGACCTGGAACCTAAAAACTTCCTCTTCAGGATCTTTATTATCTATAGTGACTTTATAGGTAAGGTCTTCAGGGGTTGTCTGCCCTACCTGAAGTAACTTCTCATATTCGTACTTTAAAGGTGGGTAGATGAGATATAAGGCATTGGCTTCAGGAAGAACTATTTTAAAAGTAGAATGTTTGATATATGTACTACTAAAAATTTCCACTTTTAGTGGAGAGTCCTTACGGGGTGAGCAAACAGCTATGCCTATAGTGCCCCACCACTCGCCTATTCGTTCCTGCATTTGATCAGCATTATCAGTAGTTACATTAATAGTCGCTGTTGATACAATCATTGACGGAAAAAGACAAAAGCCAAGGTCAAAGAGAGGTGTCCATTCTCCGGGTTTTAGTTGTTCTACTTCTTCACTACCTTGTGAATCAGTTTCACTTGTTATTGGAATTGATAATTTAGCGCTGTTATCATTTTTGCTATTTTCGGCTCCATGAAGCATAACACAAAGCCAAGTACTTACGAAAAACAATGTCAGTTTTTTCATAGGTTTCCTTTTTTAAAGATCCAAAATTTATACTAATATAAAATGAGATTATATCCATTACTGATTAAAAGACAATAAGAAACCTATATTGCCTTTTTGAGAAACAGCATATAGATAGAATAACATCGTAATCTGTGGAAAATCTGCTAATCTCTTTTAAAATGAAATGAAGTTGTATGTTTATTCAAAAATAAAGGGGATTTTTTTAATGAAAGCTTTTTTTAAAGCCGCTCAAGTATTTTTGTCAGATTAAAGAGCAATAAAAAAGGAGATATATCGAATGAAAAAACTAAAATATGTAGCCTTATATGTAGCCACATTAGCTGCAGCGAGTATGAGTTTTAATATGAATGCAAACACAACTACCATTGATATCAATGCCGGCATCACTCATCAGACGATTGACGGTTTTGGCGCTTCAGATGCCTGGTCTATGGATCCTCTTGGTAAATATTGGACTTTGGAAAACAAGAACAAAGTCGCCGACCTTCTTTTTTCTGAAACAAGCGGTATCGGGCTTTCTTTATGGAGGTTCAATGTAGGAGCAGGAAGCGCTGTTACTGATGTAAGCATTATAACTAATCCATGGCGCCGAGTAGAATGCTTCAAACAAACTCAGGACGGAAATTATGACTGGACAAAACAATCTGGTCAACAGTGGTTTCTGGAGAGCGCCAAAGAAAGAGGGGTTAATCAATTTGTCGCTTTTTTCAATAGCCCGCCTGTCTGGATGACTAAAAATGGACATGCTCAGTGTGACTCTTCTGTAGGTTCTACAAATCTGAAGAAAGATTATGATGTTGAATTTGCCAAGTTTGCTATTGATGTAGTAGAACATTTCAAAAATGAAAAAGGAATTACTTTTAATTACATAAGCCCCATAAATGAACCTACCTGGGATTGGAATGGAAGCAATCAGGAAGGGTGCCGTTTCAATAATGACGATTGTAAAGCTGTTTATGATGCTCTCTATGCTGAATTGGAGAAAAAAGGACTCACTAAAGAAGTGGAAATTGATGGAGTAGAAGGCGTTGAAATGACTGCAATGCTTGATAATGACACTTATAAGAAATTTAGCGGAAATGCCCAGTACACTGGTGGATCCAATTCATTGGGTGTGGGTAAATACAGAGAGTACATCAAGGATTTCATCGGGGACCAGAGTTTCAATCACAAGCTTGGCAAAAAGATAGGATGTCACTCTTACTGGTCTGATTACAGCAATACGGGAGATGATAGACTTGGAGAGCTCAAAGACTTATTGAGGCAGAACATTGACAAGTATGTTCAGAATGGAAGATTTTGGATGACAGAATACTGCATTATGGGAGGATATGGTTCGGGAAGAGATTTAGGCATAGATCCTGCGCTCTATATAACAAGACTTATCCATAGAGACCTGTCAAGAGCAAATGCTTCTGCCTGGATTTGGTGGACAGCCGTTTCTAAGGAAGATTACAAGGACGGTTTGATATATACAAATTTTGTAAATTCTGGAGATGCCCAGACTATTTTTGAATCGAAGATGCTGTGGGGATTGGGTAACTACAGCAAGTTTATCCGCCCCGGTTCTGTCAGAATAAACTGCACAGGCGCAGATGATGTAAATGGATTGATGGCTTCTGCTTATCTAGATTCAAAAAACCATAAGATAATTATCGTTCTCGTGAACTGCTCTTCTTCTCAAGCCCAAATAAAATTTGACTTAAAAGGTATTCCAGAAGGAAGAAGTCTATCAAAGCTGACTCCATATATAACTTCTTCCTCAGATAATCTTTCAGCAAAACCTGAAATATCTTTATCATCCCAATACATAGTACCTGCTAAATCTATTGTAACACTTGTTGGAGTTTACTAATCTAATCTAAATTAAAATAAAATGAGGTTAAATGCATGAAAAACAAACTATTAAAAGCCCTATTGGCTCTCTCAATAGCATTCCTGTATGGATGCGGAGGGAAGGAAGAAAAGACTAATGGCCAATCGCAAAAAACTCTTACAGTGTGGTCATGGAACATAACCGCTAAAGCGCTCAAGCTTACGCTTGATTCTTTCAATAAAGCTCATCCTGATGTCGCTGTTGACATCAAGGACCTTGGTAAGTCCGATCTTTATGACAAGCTTACGGTCGGGCTTGCTTCAGGAGTAGGGCTACCGGATGTGGTTATTATCGAATCTGACAGGATACCTGGATATGTGGCTAATTTTCCTGATGGTTTTTGGGACATGACAGCCAAGGCAACTGCGATAGTCAAAGATTTTGACCAATCAAAATGGGCTCAGTCCGAGATTGACGGTAAAATAGTTTCTATCCCATGGGACTCCGGTCCGGTCGCTATGTTTTATCGCAGGGATTTCTTTGAGAAGGCCGGTGTTGACGCCAGTAAGATAAATACCTGGGCTGATTTAATGACAGCAGGCGACAAGATACAGAAAGCCAATCCTGGGGTCAAACTCATAAGCACTGCATATACTGCAAATGACGGTTTGTTTAGAGATCTAATGAATGAGCAGGGGACTTTCTATTTTAATAAAGGTGGTGAAATAACTATAAATGGGACAGAAGCCGTTAAAGCTCTGACAATTATTAAGACTTTAAAACAAAAAGGCTTGCTCTTGAATACCGATTCATGGGACTCTTTTGTACTTGCAGCCAAGAATGGCACTATTGCTGTCTGCGTTACAGGCGTATGGTGGGGAGGCACACTCAAAGATCAGGCTCCTGAGATTTCCGGTAAATGGGGCGTTGTCTTGATGCCGGCATTGGCTGATGGCGGCAACCGCGCTTCAAATGAAGGAGGTTCAACACTTGCCATCACTACCCAGTGCAAGAACCCTGAGTTGGCATGGGATTTTGTGAGCAATGCTCTTGCCGACTCAAAGAATCAGCTTCTTATGTACAAGCAGTGCGATCTTTTCCCATCATATACTCCTACATATTCTGAACCAAGCTTCGATTCGCCAGATCCGTATTTCGCTAACCAGAAAATAGGGGCGCTTTTTGCAAGTATCGTGCCTAATATCAAACCTGCCTATTACACAAAAGACTATGCTGAAGCTCAGCAGTATTCGATAACTGCCGTAGCTGAAGTTCTTACCAAAGATGCTGACCCAAAAGCAGCTCTTGATAAGGCCGCTCAAAGTATCGCAAATGCCACAGGCAGAAAAATTGCTAAGTAACTGATACACTTAATTTATATGAATAAATCTAAAATAAATTATGACTCAGCATCAGGAAGAAAGAGGCTTCTGAATAAAAACACAGCGCCTTATATTTTTCTGATTCCGGCGGTACTCCTTTTTGCGGTTTTCACGATATATCCTTTTGTGAAGACATTTATACTCTCATTTCAGACCCGTGAAGCTGGGCACTATGTATTCAGCGGCCTTGCCAATTATAAAAGGTTGCTTGGGGACAGGATATTCCTTACAGCTTTGTACAACACATTCATTTACCTGATTATTCAGGTGCCTGTAATGACTGTACTGTCATTGCTTATGGCAGTAGGACTGAATTCCAGACTTCTTGCCTGGAAAAGTCAGTTCAGACTTGGCTTCTTTCTTCCGGCTGTTACTGAAATGGTAGCATATTCGATGGTATTCTTTATTATTTTGTCAGATAACGGACTTTTGAACTATGTCCTTTATCTGCTTCACCTTGATAAAATATCATGGCTGACATCTCCTTTCTGGGCCAAAATGTCAATAATAATGGCATTAACATGGAGATGGACAGGCTATAATGCTGTGATTATGCTCGCTGGTCTCCAGAATATTCCCGATAGTTTATATGAGGCTGCAACAATTGACGGAGCAAATCAGGTACAGAAGTTTTTTCACATCACAGTTCCTCAGATGAGACCGATAATACTTTTTTCGGTCATCCTTTCTACTATCGGAACTTTAAATCTATTCTCTGAGCCTTACATTTTGACTAATGGAGGACCAGCTGATGCTACCATCACTATGGGACTTTATCTCTACAAGCAAGGCTTTCAGTCATTCAACTTTTGTTATGCATCTGCAATATCGGTAGTTATTCTGATAATTACTGTGCTGTTTTCTATAATTCAGCTCAAGATAGGAGGCAAGGAAAATGCATAGTTTTGTCTCCGGAAGAGAAAAATTAACTCTATATACTCTGCTTATTATAGGCTTGTTTTTCTCTATTTTTCCATTTTACTGGATGTTTGTTTCAGCTACTCACCCGACTGCAGATTTTTTCTCTTTTCCTCCGAAACTTCTTCCCGGAACTTATCTTATGGAGAATTTGAGGAATCTCGACAAATCCATTGGGATAGGGCGTGTTCTTTTCAATTCGTTCTTTGTATCTATAATCTTTGTGTTTTTTAATCTACTGATAAGTTCTATTACAGGTTACGCCTTTGCGAAGTACAAATTTAAATTTAAAAACTTTCTGTTTATAGCCATATTAGTTACAATGATGCTGCCCGGACAGTCGAAACTTGTTCCTCTTTTTGAAATTATGTCTAACTTGCACCTGATCAATACTTATGGGGCTGTGATAATTCCAGATATTGCATCGGCTTTCGGTATATTTTTGATGAGACAGAATATGCTTTCTATACCTGACTCTCTTATTGAGGCGGCAAGGATAGATGGAGCAGGGGAACTAAGAATATTTTACAAAATCGTACTGCCTACAATGAAGCCGGCTCTGGCTGCTCTTGGTATATATATGTTTATGTTCCAGTGGGGCAATTTTATGTGGCAATTGATAATCCTAAGTGATGCTTCTATGAAGACTTTACCGGTAGCTTTGTCGGGGTTAAAAGGGATGTCAAGAATAGATTACGGGCAGATAATGACAGGAGCGTCCTTGTCTGTAATACCTGTTCTAGTGGTCTTTCTTTTCCTCCAGAAATATTTCATTTCAGGAATTCTCGGCGGTTCAGTAAAAGAATAATTATAATCTAGTAATTTATTAAACATAAAGGTGATCTAATGAGAGTTATTAGTTCAGTTAATGATTTATGGAAATACAGTCCTGATTTCAAGGAAAATTATTTAAAGGTCGGTGCCAAGCATGATGGATTTAAAGATATTGTAATTCCACATGCTAATACGGAACTGCCATTTAATTATTTTGACGAAAAAGACTTCCAGTTCATTTCGACTTACAAAAGATATCTTTTCATTCCGAAAGAAACTGAAAACATGCTTACCTATCTCCATTTCGAAGGAGTAATGACTTTTGCCAAAGTCTATTTAAATGGAATGCTGCTTGGCGAACATAAAGGCGGTTACACTGAGTTTGATGTGCTTTTGAATAAAGCTGCTAAGTTTGGTGAACACAATGAGCTAGTCGTTGTCGTGGATTCAACCGAACGCAAAGATATTCCTCCATTTGGCGGACAAATAGACTATTTGACTTACGGCGGAATATACAGGGAAGTACAGGTGAAGTTCCTGCCTCAAATTCACATATCAAACATTTTCTGCAAAACATACGATGTCCTCAACTCAGAAAAGAGATTGGATGTCGAAGTTTTTATACATGCAGAAGGCAAAATTAAAGAAGGAGTAGAGATCAAAGTTAAGGTCACAAAAGGCAGAAAAACTATCTCAAAATCTTCAGAGCTAGTTAAACTAAGCAATCTAGAAAATAAAGTAATAGTATCATTCAGCGGTCTAAAAGATATCAAACTCTGGGATATTGATTCTCCAGAACTTTACACCGTCGAAGTTGAGCTCACAGGACATGACACTGACTCAAGAAAAATAGGTTTTAGAACGGCTGAATTCAAACCTGACGGCTTCTACTTAAACGGCAGAAAACTCAAAATATTTGGGTTGAACAGACATCAATCTTATCCATACATGGGATATGCTATGCCGGCAAGATGTCAGAAAAAAGATGCCGATATTCTAAAATATGAACTTTCTCTGAATACTGTCAGGACATCCCATTATCCTCAATCCAGACATTTCCTAGATAGATGTGACGAAATAGGATTATTAGTCTTTGAAGAAATCCCTGGATGGCAGCATATCGGCGACAAAGATTGGAAGAAAGTAGCTGTTCAAAATGTGAAAGATATGATCGAAAGAGATTGGAACCGCCCTTCAATAATAATTTGGGGAGTGAGAATTAATGAATCTCTCGACGATCATGACTTTTACGCTGAAACAAATAAAGTGGCTCATGAACTCGATCCGACAAGACAAACTGGCGGTGTCAGATATCTCAATAACAGTGAGTTACTTGAAGATGTATATACAATCAATGACTTCGTCCTCAATGGCGGATCTGTTGCCCTGAGAGGACAGAAAGAAGTTACAGGACAGGACAGATTTGTTCCTTATCTTATAACTGAATATAATGGACACATGTATCCTACCAAAAAACAAGACCTGGAAGAAAGACAGATAGAACACTGCATCCGTCATTTGAGAGTTATAGACGCAGGACGACTGGATAAAAATATCTGCGGAACAATCGGTTGGTGCGCTTTCGACTACAATACCCATAAGGACTTCGGAGCAGGAGACAAGGTTTGCCATCATGGTGTAATGGATATGTTCAGGCTGCCTAAGCTTGCGTCTTATGCTTATGCTTCGCAGATTGACCCTGAAATTAAGCCGATTTTAGAGCCGGTAACAGTCTGGGCCAGAGGCGAAAAAAACGAGTGCCTCGTTTCACCCCTCCTGATACTGACCAATTGCGACAGGATAGACTTTTACTACAATGACAAATTCGAAAGAACCTGTTATCCTGCTCGAAGCTTATTCAAAGGTTTAGAATACCCGCCAATAATAATAGATAAAGTCGAAAGCCAATGGGGATTCTTGTGGCAGAAAGCAGAATTCAGAGGCTTCAAAAACGGCAAACAGATTATCTCCAAAGTATTTTCAAACAGCCAGACTCCCAAAGAGTTAATAGTTGAAGCAGATGATTATGAACTCTCTGCAAAGGAACTTGATGCTACTAGAGTAAAAATAGAAATTGTGGATGAGGTAAAGAACAAACTCTTCTTCCTCAATGGAATTGTCGAACTTGAAATTGCCGGACCAGGCAGAATTGCAGGGCCTTCAAAACTTGTTGTACAGGGCGGAGAAATAGCCTGCTGGATTCTTACTTCGGGGAAGAAAGGAACTATTAAGCTCAAAGTCTCTTATGAGAGAACACCTTCAAAAGAAATCGAAATAAAGGTTAAATAAAACTTGTTGAGATATATAAATTTTAAACAGGAGATAAATAATATGAACAAGCCAAAAGGATTTAGTAAAACACTATTTTCTTATGCGTGCGGTGCATTTGGGCATGATGTCTTTTATGCTGCATTGTCCTCGTATCTGATCATGTTCATAACTTCGCAGCTATTTAACCCGGGACAGACAGGGATAAGTGAAGGCAGTAGCGAAAAGATGATTGCGATAGTAACTACCATGCTTTTCGTGTTGCGATTTGTAGAGCTGATTATTGACCCTATGATCGGAGGGGTGATTGACAATACCCGTACCAAGATAGGGAAATTCAAGCCATGGATACTTTTTGGCGGTACTATAGGCTCTATCTGTATCGTTTTTTTATTTACAGATTTAGGCGGGCTATCAACATCCAATCCAATGTTTTATATTATCCTGTTCATAGGAATATTTGCCGTCCTGGACATAGTGTATTCCTTTAAGGATATTGCATTCTGGGGAATGATCCCTGCGCTTGCTACTGACAGCGCGCAGCGCGAGAAGGTAGGGGTTTTTGCAAGGATTGCCTCGACTCTCGGGGCTTCCATTGTCACATTCTCAGTTGTTCCAATTATATTATTCTTCTCAAGCAGCCATTCCCAGTCGGCAAATGTAATTGGTGACAAGCGCGGCTGGCTGGTTTTTGCGATATTTGTTGCTGTAGTTTCCCTGGTCGGTGCAATAATAACCATTATAGGTGCCAAGGAACAGAAATCTGCTTTACGCCAGTCCCAGGAAAAAACCACAATTATGGTGATCTTTAAGGCTATTGCGCACAATGACCAACTGCTTTGGCTTGCAGTATCCTATGGCCTTTTTGCGCTGGGATATACTATTTGTTCTTCATTCCTGCTTTATTATTTTACTTACATTTTTGGCAAAGCTTCTGATTTCGCCATAATCGGTACGCTCAATCTGGCTCTGGGTTTTATAGCTGTTGCGCTCTTCCCTTTTTTAAGCAGGCTGGTCAAAGGCAGGAAGAACCTGTTTTGCCTGGGACTCATTACCATGATTATTGGCCTGATTGTTTTTGCTGTGGCAGGAAAGCATTTAGGCGTTATCCTCACGGGTTATATACTTTTCTTCTTTCCTTATCCGATACTTTTCGTATGTGTTTTATTGACGCTTACTGACAGTGTAGAATATGGGCAATTAAAAACAGGAACCCGTTCTGAAGGTGTTACGCTATGTGTCAGGCCGCTGCTGGATAAACTCGCAGGCGCTATTTCCAATGGCGTAGTTGGTTTTACTGCAATATGGGTAGCAATGACAAATAACGCTACAGCACAGAGTGTTGCAGCAGTCCCTGAGAATGTATTGAAGTTCAAGATAGTCATGTTTGGTGTTCCGTGTATTTTACTTATTATTTCTATACTGGTTTTCATAAAGAAGGTTAATCTGACTGAAGCATTCCATGTTAAGGTTCTTGATGAATTATGCGCCAAACTTGGAGTTTCCAAAGATGAAATATCTTCTTAACTTGAGATAAGCTAATAAAAAAGTGAATTTGGTTATGAGTTCAATATTAACACTTTCTGGGAAAACATCGAGTATTGTTTTTAAAGCATCTAACGAAACTATTCCGTCTGTAATTTACTGGGGTGACAGACTCAATTGCAACTTATCAGAAGGGGACATTGTTACCACTCAAGACCTGCCTGTGCCTCAGGCTTTTTTGGATGAAGTAGTCGAAATATCTCTTCTGCCTGAAGAGGGGCAGGGATTCTTTGGAAATCCGGGATTAATCGGTAACGCAGACGGTCATAGCTGGACAACTCAGTTTAAACTCGAAGAAACTATTAAAAATGACCATTCGGTAAAATTCATTTGTGTTGATTCTGTAGCTAAACTAAGAGCTTCTATTGAATTAACTCTTGACTATGAAAGCGATATTCTTCAGAAAAAAATCGTACTGGCTAACCTTGGCGATAAGGATTACTCTTTGCAGAATCTTTCTTTAAGCCTTCCTGTGCCATCGTTTATTAACGAACTTATGGTTTTCAGAGGCAGATGGACTCAGGAGTTTAAAACAGAGAGAATAGATTGGCACGAAGGAACTTATGCAAGAGAAACGCGCAAGGGCAGAACTTCAAATGATAATATTCCATACCTGATTGCAGGCAGGAAAGGTTTCTCAGAAGAAACAGGAACTGTTTATGGTTTTCATCTTGGCTGGAGCGGGAACTCAGGATACAAGGCATCTGTTCTTAATGATGGAAGAAGGATTGTTCAATTTTCTGAACTTCTGCTTTCTGGAGAAATATCTCTAAAGAAGAATGAGGTTTATGAGACGCCAATCATGTATGCTGTTTATTCTTCTTCCGGCCTGAATGGTATATCTCAGGGGTTTCATTCTTTTCTGAGAAAATCAGATACCTTTATTAATCATAAAAGGGACAATCGCCCTGTTCATTTTAATACATGGGAAGCAGTCTATTTTACTCACAAGAAGGAGAAACTCTTCGAACTTGTAGACAAGTCTGCAGAACTAGGAATAGAGAGATTTATCCTTGATGACGGATGGTTTAGAGGCAGGGACGGCGAAAGAGCAGGGCTTGGCGACTGGTTTGTGGATGAAAGGAAGTATCCCGAAGGTTTAGGAGAACTCGTTAAATATGTAAATTCTAAAGGAATGGAGTTTGGACTATGGTTTGAGCCCGAGATGATTAATCCCGACTCTGACCTTTTCAGAAACCATCCGGAATGGATGCTAAAAGTAGATGAGTACAAACAACGACTAGGGCGCTATCAGTATGTCATTAATTTGAGCAATGAAGATGCATACAACTACATCTATCAGAGACTGGACAGCCTCCTTTCTCAATACAATATCGGGTACATCAAATGGGATATGAATAGAGATTTATCCCAACCTGGTGACAGTGATGGAAAGCCATCAGTTCATAATCAAGTCAAGCATCTCTACAGACTTCTGGGTTCTATAGAAGAAAAACATCCTAATGTAGAAATTGAGAGCTGTTCTTCTGGAGGAGCCAGAGCAGACCTTGGCATTCTTAAATATACAAACAGAGTCTGGGCGTCAGACTGTAACGATCCCCACGAAAGACAGATAATCCAGAGAGGTTTTTCATATTTCCTTCCACCGGAAATAATGGGTTCGCACTTTGGTCCGTCGCCTGCGCATACGACTGGAAGAATGGCATCACTCAAATTCAGGATATTGACATCTCTTTTCGGTCATCTGGGATTCGAACAAGATGTCTCTACTCTGACAAATTATGAGAGAATAGAACTCAAAGGGTATGTAGCTTTATACAAAAAGTTAAGACCGCTCATCCATACAGGCTCTCTTTACAGACTTGATACATCCGATAGGAATCTTTTGGCTTTTGCTGTTACTTCCGAGGATAAAAACGAATCAATTCTGTCAATTGCGCAACTTGCCATGCCGGAATTCATGCTGCCGGAAAAACTCTATCTAAAGTTTCTTGATCCTGATAAAAAGTATGAAGTCGATGTCATAGATAGAATTACTCCAACAGCAGGAATTATGAAAAAGGAACCCGACTGGTTAAATGAAAGGATTTTAGTCAACGGCGAATGCCTTGCCAAACTCGGTCTTCAGTTGCCTGTGATGTATCCTGATTCCATACTGTTGATACGATTTAAATCAGTCTAGGCCTAAATAAAAAATATAAGAATTGGAAATACGCAGTTAATAGCGTCAGAGGCGCTACTGAATTTGATTCACCTAGATTATTTCTTTTTTATCAGATTAAGCAAACGGGGAGGTATTCGTCATGAGCGCCTGGTTGATACCTCGTCTTGCTGTAAACTAACTTCCGTTACTAGACGGGTGATTTTAGGTTGTTTAGCAGTTTTCTAGTTTTATGCAAAAATCTCTAGATAACTATTGAACATCCTCATTCCCTCAGGATAAGATATAACTTTATAACTTAGGAGAATAATCTATGAACAAACTATTTGCAGCAATTATCATATCGATAATATCAGTAACCCTATCAGCTAAAGAAGTAATACTTGTCCAGGGGGCTATGGACATGGAAGTTGCAGTACTGATAAAAGCATTAACTAACCCAAAAGAATCCACATATGGTTCATGGACTTACTGGAAAGGCAATATCGGAGATAGTGAAGTTATAGTTTCAAGAACTGAAATTGGATTAGTCAACGCAGCAGCGGCTACAGCCATAGGAATAGAAAAATTTAAGCCAACTATGATCATCAATCAGGGAACTTCCGGAGGATACCCCAAGGAGCTCCATGCTGGAGACATTGTCATTGGCAGTAAGATAATCAACATTGGAGCTACAAGATCAGACAGAAAAGAATCTGATGTACGGGAAAATCCAAGAGACTGGAAGTTCTTTGGTGATGTTCAAAGTTTTAGAATCAAAGGACAGGTAGTAGAGCATAATTATTTTGAAAGTGACAGCAAGCTTAGTGACATAGCTAAAAATATAAAATATGAGCATGGCAAAGTTGTTCTTGGCACCATTGGCTCTGCAGATCAATGGAACAGGGAACTTGATAGGATTAAATATCTCCATGATACTTATGGTATATCAACAGAAGAAATGGAGAGCGTGGCAGCAGCTCAAGTGTCCAAAGCTTTTGATGTTCCCTTCCTAGCAGTCAGGATACTATCCAATTCTGAAATCAATAAAGAAGAGTTTAACCCCAAGACAGCAGATTATTGCCAGGAATATGTAATTAACATTATCAAAGTCATACATCAACCTAAATAAATACTCATAAAATCAAATGAAAAATCCTGAAACAATTGTCATCTTAGATTTTGGTTCCCAATACAGTCAACTTATAGCAAGAAGAATAAGAGAACTTAACATTTACAGTAAAATCCTTCCTTTTTTTGCTACAATTGAAGAGATAAAAGAAGAAAACCCATCTGGAATCATATTAAGCGGAGGCCCAGCAAGCGTCACAGATCCCAATTCCCCTTCATGTGATCCTAGAATATTCAACCTCAATAGTCCTATTTTGGGAATTTGCTATGGTTTACAGCTAATGGTAAAAATGTTGGGAGGGAAAGTCACTAAGAGCCCTTCGCGCGAATATGGACGAACTGATTTAAACATAGATAATAACAACCCTCTCTTTTCTGGAATCATTCAAGATAAGTTCAATGTATGGATGAGCCACGGAGATAAGGTTGACAAGCTTCCGGAATCATTCAGAACAATAGCAGCTACTTCAAATACGCAGTTTGCAGCGGTAATTTGCCCAGATAAGAATTATTACGGCGTACAATTCCATCCCGAAGTAGCTCATTCTGAAAACGGATTTAAAATGCTTTCGAATTTCTGTATAGGAATTTGCGGTGCAAAACAAAACTGGACAATGAAATCCTATATAGAAACATCAGTAAACGACATTAAAGAAACGGTAGGAAGTAATAAAGTCATACTTGCTTTAAGCGGCGGTGTTGATTCCTCTGTCGCAGCAGTGCTTATAAATAAAGCAATTGGAAAACAGCTTACCTGTATATTCGTAAATAATGGAGTTCTTCGGAAAAACGAGGCAGAAAGAGTTCAGAGTTTATACGCAAGGAATTTTAATCTTGATGTAAGATGCATAGATGCTGAAAACAGATTTCTTAGCAAACTTGTAGATGTATCTGATCCTGAACAGAAGCGTAAAATAATAGGCTATGAATTTATAAGTATCTTTGACGAGGAAGCTTCGAAAATAAAAGATGTTAAATTTCTAGCTCAAGGCACCACATATCCTGATGTTATTGAAAGTATTTCTATTGCCGGGAACCCAAGCGCAATGATTAAAAGCCATCATAATGTAGGCGGGCTTCCTGAAAAAATGAAACTTAAACTTCTTGAGCCGCTTCGCTGTCTTTTCAAAGATGAAGTCAGAAAACTCGGATTCGAACTTGGAATGCCTGAAGAAGCTGTTATGCGCCAACCTTTTCCCGGACCAGGTTTGGCAGTAAGGTTGTTGGGAGCAATCACTAAAAAAGACTTGGATGTTCTTAGAGAAGCTGACCAAATACTCATGGACGAAATGAAAAAAGCCAATTTTTATTACAAAGTCTGGCAGTCATTCGCTGTTTTATTGCCTGTAAAAACAGTAGGTGTGATGGGAGATGAAAGGACATATGAAAATGTTATAGCTCTCAGGATAGTCGAAAGCAGCGACGGAATGACAGCAGATTGGGTGAAGATGCCCTATGATCTTCTGGAAAAAATATCAAGCAGAATAGTCAGCGAGGTAAAAGGTGTAAATAGAGTAGTCTACGATTTGACATCAAAGCCTCCTGGCACCATTGAATGGGAATAGAAAGCATTATCGAAAGATGGAAATAACAAATTTTTTATCTGTTAACAACCTAATAATATAAGATCTTATGCAATTACTAAAAGACCGAATTCTTAAAGATGGCAGGGTAATAGGAAATGATATCCTGAAAGTTGATAGCTTCCTTAATCATCAGATAGACATGAAGCTCATGGGTGCGATGGGGTTGGAACTAAAAAAACATTTTGAAGATCGCAAAGTTACTAAGATTCTTACTGTCGAATCTTCGGGGATTCCTATTGCGTGTGTGATGGGTTATTTATTCGAAGTTCCAGTTGTTTTTGCTAAAAAAGTTGAAGCAAGGAACATGGATCTGGATGTTTATGAAGGAGAGGTTTATTCTTTTACAAAATGCAGAAGCTATATTATCAGAGTCTCAAAAAGATATCTCTTAAATACTGACCATGTTCTTATTGTCGATGATTTTTTGGCAAATGGCAAAGCTGTACTAGGAATGAAGGACATTATCGATCAGTCAGGAGCCATTTTAGAAGGGGTTGGGATAGTTATTGAAAAAGGTTTTCAGGACGGATCAAAACTTCTTAGGGAAGCTGGAATAAAAGTTGTTTCATTGGCAGTTATAGATTCTTTTCAGAATGGGAAAGTTGTCTTTAGAGATTAGATCCGAATTGCACTATAGTCTGTTGTGCTTGATGTAGCATGCAGCAATGTCGAGACTTGCACTCAAGTTTAATAATCTCAGATGTATCTTATAGCTAACACGGTTATGTCATTTGACTGTTATGTCCCAGCTTGATATGAATTAACATGATGATTGATAGTGTCTATGGTATCTTATTAGATGCTGTTCCAAAACTAACAGAAAACAAAGAACTAATCAGATCTATAGCAGGCTATAGTTGGATCATTAGTTCTATTTAGATTGCAACATGGTATCAATTGTATTTTCTGCAGTTTTTGCCTTAGGTCTTCCGAGCGGCGGAACTGATAATCTAATACCAAGATTTGAAGTTTTTCAGAATTTTGTGTAAATGGTCATAGTCAAATATAATAAAAATACTCTAGGAAAGGAGAGAAGACTATGACAAGTAAACTAACCGATTCACTAATCGACGAACTGGTAAAGAATAG
>Ga0194039_1000296_pt1 | contig 31316 bp, 29 predicted proteins | sample JunL228m_MetaG_FD_148679 | JGI IMG/M metagenome (GOLD analysis project Ga0194039, IMG submission 148679) | Anoxic zone freshwater microbial communities from boreal shield lake in IISD Experimental Lakes Area, Ontario, Canada - Jun2016-L227-8m | ecosystem: Environmental > Aquatic > Freshwater >... | reverse complement strand
AGAACAGCTTCTGTCGAATGCGATGGCGGCTCTGGCTGGCGTGTCCCGTTCGCAATGCTGAGCCACGTGATGGATATCTGACGTCAAGGCGCGATCAAGTCAAGAACGGTGCTGGGCGGACGCTTACTAATGAACTGACATGCAACGCTTTGAATGGTCACCTGCCCTCGAAACTGGAAATCAATTTATTGATAGTGACCACCGCTTTCTGATTGAGCGAGTCAACACCGTTCTGGAGGCAATCATGAAGGGGCGTTCGAGCGAGCTCCTTGAAGGCGCATTGTTCGACCTGGTAGCCTATACGCGAGAGCATTTCGCCCGTGAGGAAGAGGAGATGCTTCGTATTGGCTACGCGCAAACGCAAGAGCACGTGGCTGAACACGCCAAGCTACTGAAAACCGTCAATGCGCTAAAGACAGAGTTCGAGTCGGGTGAAAAAATTGACCCTTTGACTCTATTCAATCTCTTATCGCATTGGCTTAGACACCACATCTTGCAAGTGGACATGAAACTTGCGCTCGCCTTGAAGCACACGTAGGCGAGCACAGCAGTGGTTCTATGACCTTGCCCCTACGCAAGGCCCGCTGCCGCTTTCAAGCGCGCAGTCAGGCTCTCTCGCTTGCACACACCTTCCGCACTCGATGGCTCGAGACAACACCTGCACAACACATCCATGTCTGCCACATGGACGTAGGCCCAATCCGTCCAGACCAAAAGCAGTTCTTCCTTATCAACCGTTGGTCCATAGATGAGGCTTGTCAGTCGCTCACCGAAGGCACTATGCTCTGCCGCGTGCATCGTTTGAAAGGTGCAGCCGTTGCGAGTCAATATCTTTTCCTCTGCCGCAAAGCACTCCCTCATGGAAGCCATAACGTCATTGAGCGCTTCGTGAATACTGTGCGCGTCACGCGGGGTGGCGTCCAATAAGCCGTACGCCTTTTGCCATAGTAGAAATATGCTCCTGTGCTGCCGGTCAATGTCCGGGTTTCCAACACTGGCAGTTGCCGTCCAAAGCGCGAGTGCTTTCATAGGTGCTCAGTCTGCTGCTCTGACAGCACCTCTCAAAATCAGCGCGATCCTGTCGTGGAAGACTGCTTGGGCCTCGATGTGATTTAGCAGGGGGCCTGCTGTGAGCATGGCCGGGAAATCAGCAGGACTCTCCATCTGGAACCTCGATTTGTTAGGACATACCAAAAGTTTCGTTGCCAGCTTGGTATTTGTCTATCCCCCATTCGGGTGAATTTTTGAAAAAAAATAGGGCAATCATGATAAAAGTCAACCGTCACCGGTAGTCGGCATCCCAGTCCTGTTGGCAGCCATCCACCCCTGTGCCCTCGGCGACCACCAACTCAGCCGTACCAAGCTGTACCAACGAGGTGCGCTCGCGTACCCCGCCGAGTGACGGATAACTTTACATCGCGCCGACGTTTTATCGCGGGCAACTCGCTAAGCCGTTGATTTGAATTGCTTTGTGAAACATGGCACGGTTTTGGCTGATAGCCGTTGATGCCGCGACCTCCAAGCCGACACCGTGACCGACAAGAGTATCTGGCATCACCCTGAAAATGCGCGGCGGCGTGGCGGTCGCTTGTACGGCCAACCGCGCCAAGCTGAGTGCCCGAAGGAGCAAACACATGGTCCAAAAACAAAAAGGCGCTAGTGAGTCCACGCAGGGCGTGCCGCTGCAGGCTGCAGTGCGGCGCGCGCACATCTGCTTCGAACGCATCATTCCCGACGAACTCGATGCCGAGCAGCATGTGCGCCGGGCGCTGCGTGGCGAGTTGATCGCAGCGAAGGGCGCAGGCACAAGGCTCACTGCGAATGAGGTCGGGCACGTGGCGCGCATGGCCTTGATCAGCACCAAGAAGTGGGGTTCAGGCTTTACCGTGCGTTGTTGCTTTCTCGATGGCAGCGCCAAGATGCAAAAGAAGGTGCGCGTGCTTGCCAAGGAGTGGGAAAAGTACGCCAACGTGAAGATCAAGTTTGTCACCAAGGGACCAGCAGAAGTGCGCATCTCGTTCTACGCCGACGAGGGCTCCTGGTCGGCAGTGGGGCGCGACGCGCTCAACAGAAGCTATTTCCCGCTGCACCAGCCGACCATGAACTTCGGCTGGGTGCGTGACGATTCCGATCCGGTGGAAGACCGTGCGGTGGTTTTGCACGAGTTCGGCCATGCGCTCGGCTGCATCCACGAACACCAGGCACCTACCTTCGACCGCAAATGGAACCAGGCCGCGGTGATGAAGTATTTCCAGGGCGCGCCCAATTTCTGGGACGAGGAGGCAATCCGCCAGAACGTGCTGATCAAGTATTCGCCCAAGGGAATCCAGGCGACCCGATTCGATCCCAAGTCGATCATGCTGTATGCGTTCGATGCGGAGCTGTTCTCGGATGGCCGTGGGCCGACCAACCAGAACTCTGACTTGTCGCCCACCGACCGGACGATGATCAAACAGATGTACTCGGCCTGATGGCAGTGACATGTGCCTTTTGGGAACCTTAGGAGGTGCTATGACAAAACAGATTGGGGACCCTTTGAATGTTCAGCCATCCGATCAAGCGCCTGGCTGTTGCGGCGGTGGCGAGGAGTGCTGTGGGCCAGAGCCGGTTCCCTGGCTCTCGTGGAAACACTGTTTTAAGTTCTACGAGTTTCGCTATTCGGTGGTTGCGGGTCTTGCCACTGAGAAGCTGCGCCTGGGGCGGCTTGAAATCAGGGTTCAGTACGAGCACGCCCTTTGTCTGCTGGGCCGCAAGCAGGGCCCCATCGTGCACAGCCTTACGCTGCTTCCCAAGGAGCAAATCAACATCTTCGAATACGACCGCTACCGGCACGCCACCGCAGTGACCGACCGTTTCAGCGTCAGAACCTCGTTCTTCTCCATGACGCAAAACGTTCAGGACGCGTTCTCGAGCAACAAGTCCGATGCGGGTGCTTCGGTGTCTGCTAACAGCAGTGTTGGCGGCGGCGCAAGTGCGGGCATCAACCTGGGGATTTTCAGCATTGGCGGCGGTGCCTCGGCGTCCAGTGACAACCACAGTAGCAGCTACTTTGATGTGGCCAGCGTGAGCCAGAACTTCGGCCATGTGGCACAGACCAGTTCGATGGCGGTGGAATCCGAGCGCTCGATTGTGGTCAGCACCTTCGAGGAGAACGAAAGCCTTCGCTCGATGGCACGCACACTTCGCAATGACAACGATTGCAAGGCCGTGACCTATTACATCCGCCGCTTGTTTGAGGTCTACAAACTGACCACCGCCATTGCCGGGATTCAGGCCCTCGTCGGCGGGCAATGGGTCGACCTGGAGGCACTGCCAAAGGACGTTTATTCGGTGGTCGTCAAGCAACTCGACGGAATCAAGAGCGGTCTCTCGCATGATCCGGGGGTGGAGATTGCGCTGCCGACCGATGGCTTGCTTTACGAAGCCGAACTGGCGCACTGCAGTTCTTGCGACTGCGAGCGGGAAGCCAGGATGCACCTTGAAATGGAGCGAATGGAACTCGAAAACATGAACCTGCGCCTTGAAGCGCGGCGGCGTCAAAAACTGCTTGATTCAGGGGACTTGCATCCATTCGAACTGCCGCACCCGGCGGAGGAAGAGTCGTAAGCGTCTGAAGGTGCTGACTCAGGACGGCGTGGCACTCAGCGCCGTTCGTGTCCTCCGGCCTGCGGCCTCCCCCTTGACCTCACTGCGCTGAGTGCCACGCCGTCCTGAGTCGGCCAACTTGGTCTGATGCATCCTGTGGGGGTTTGCCTGCAAGCGATTGGCTGCACACCCGATCGCCAGCAGGCTGGCTCCTTCAGGGGTCCCCTTGCATCAATTTCGTTTTTATATTAATAGTAACACATGTGTTACCATAACGCATGGCAATCAAAGTCGAGGAGTACATCCGTGAGGATGCATCCAACCCGTACAAGCAATGGTTTGACAGCCTGTCAGCGCAGGCCGCAGCCAAGGTGACCGTTGCCAAACTTTGAATGGCGTTGGGCAATACGTCCAGCATCAAGTGGTTTGACGGCATGGGTGAATACGTCATCGACTGGGGTCCAGGTTATCGGATCTACCTCGCCAAAGATGGCGACACGCTCATCGTCCTGTTCGGTGGTGGCACCAAACGCGGCCAGCAACGGGACATCGACAAAGCCAAGGCATTGTTGGTTGAGTACAAAGCGCGCAAAAAGGTTATGACCGCCAAATTTGGTAGCAAACACAAGGGGTAACAAATGGCATTGACCAGAAATTTCAAAGATACCGTCATTCAACGCGTTCAAAGCGACGCGTCTTTTGCGCAGGCGCTGCTTGATGAGGCGGCAACACTGTTTCTCAATGGTGAGCCAGAAACAGCGCGCCTGATTTTGCGTGACCTAGTGAACGCCACTATCGGTTTCGAGCATCTCGCAACGCTGACCGCCAAGCCAAGCAAAAGTTTGCACAGGATGCTGTCGCCTACCGGCAACCCCAGCATGGACAACCTGGCAGCCATATTTCGAGCAGTGCGCGAACGGTTACAGGTAAGCCTGTCTGCGCACTCGGTCGCAGCTCAAAACCGTTGATCAATCAAATCTCAGTCTGCAGGCGCATGCCGGTGCCATAGAGCAAGCGTGCCAGCAAGGACATGTCGGCGGGCTGTCGCATGGTATTTGCTTACAATGGGCCAGCACTATGCTGAAGCACCCACCCTATGAACTTGCGCGCCCGGCGCACAACACTGTTGTGATCGCAATGAGACTGCCGCACATGCACTCGCGTGGGAGCTGACATGGCTGCCGAAACTTCCGGTTCCCTGCAGCGGCCCGACATGGAGCGCATTGCCCAAAATCTGCACGAGCGCTTGGGGCAGACCATGGCCGCAATCCGCATTTGCCATGACACCATGGGCCTGCTGCGCCAGGGCAAAATGTCGCCCGAAGTCGCTCGCCTGGATCGGCAAATGGGTAGCTTGATCGATCAGGCCGTGCGCGAATTGCGGCAGGCGCTGGCGGACCTGCATGCCCCGCAGCGCGATGAACAGGGTGGGGCATCGCCTCCGGAGGCGGCAGCATGATCAGCCTGTACATGGTTGATGACCACCAGATCATGCGCGAGGGTCTGCGTGCCCTGGTCAAGGCGTGGGGTTATAGCGTGGTGGGAGAGTCGGGCGACCCCACCACCGCACTGGCAGATATTCAGCGCATCAAGCCCGACATCCTTCTGCTGGATTTGAATCTGGAAGGGCGCTCGGGTTTTGAACTGCTGGCGGAGTTGCACCGGCGCAATTTGAGTACCCGCTGCGTTGTCTTGACGATGTCAGCGCAGCCGCGCATGGTGGCCGAGGCCATGCGCATGGGGGCGCTGGGATACGTGCTCAAGGGGTCAGCAGGCAGTGAATTGGCCAATGCGCTCGGTGCGGCGGCCATCGGCAGGCGCTACCTGGGCTCCGAAGTGGCTGAGCTGGCAGTGCAATCGTTCACCCAGCAGGATGCGGCCGACCCGCTTGCCAAGCTGTCTCCGCGCGAACGGCAGATCGTTGCCATGGTGGTCAAGGGCCTCTCCAGCACCGCTATTGGCAAACACCTCCATCTTTCTCCCAAGACGGTGGCCACGTACCGCAGCCGTCTGATGGCCAAACTCGACGTGGCCGATGTCCCTGCCCTGGTGCGTCTGGCGATCCGCCACAAATTGGTTGACGAAGAAACCTCGTAGCGATGGATGGACCCGCCAGCGTTTTGGGCGCTGGCGGTTATGGCGGGAAACCCATGGCAGCTCGTCAGACTGACACGTCTGGGAGCGTTCCCGTCCGGCTTGGTGTGCGGCACCAAGCTTAAGTCCAAGTACTTGGACTCCCCAACTGCATGTCTTTGTTGCCAGGGCCTCGACCCGCCCTATAAGACATGGTTTGACTGTAGCCTGCCGTGCTGCGCGTGTTTTGCGAATTCGCAATCAGATGGCCCCTGACAATGCGCAGGGATGACTGATTGAAGTCCTCATCCGAAAGCCCCCTTTTTGGTGCCCTGCGACGGCTGCCATTTTGTGTATCCGGCATATCTGCAAATCCCCATTTTTATTGCAACGCCATGTGCGTCAAGGGTGCCGATTCTTGACGGCGGCAGTGTGACGGAGGTTGCGAAATCACAAGGGGGCGAGGCAATCTCCTGCATAGAGTGATCACAGCGCCTCATTCAACCCATATGCCCATTGGCGCGGGGCCTCACGGAGCTGAGAACATGACGATGAAATCAGACTTGGAAGTAAAAGCCGACTTGATGGAAAGGATTGACGCCATTCCAGCGGTCAACGTCGCGGATATTGAAATCCTGGTTGACGGCGGTTTGGTTACTTTGAACGGTGCGGTGGATACGCACCAGACGCGCTTTCAGGTGGAGCGAACTGCCCGGCGCGTCCCCGGAATTCGGGGGCTGAAGATCAATATCAAGCCCACCAATACGGGGGTTAAAAAGGGCTACAGGTGAGCAGCATGAACAGCCTGAATAGCCAGCTTGCCCCCTTGTCGGCCGACGAATACTACTTCCTGAGCCCGTACACGCCAGGTGACCCGATTCCGGTTGCACAGATGGTGGAGGACAACTCCACGGATGCCTGGAAGGCATGGCAAGACGCCTCTGCCGCGCTGGAAGTCAAGACCGTTCCAATGCCTCTTTATGAGCACGAGTTAAACAACGGATGAGAGCAAGCCCATGAAAACCGATGCACAAATCCAGAAAGATGTGATTGATGAGTTGGACTGGGATCCGGCCGTCAGGTCCGCCCATATCGGCGTCATCGTTCACGATGGCGTGGTAACACTGACCGGACACCTCCAGACCTATGCGGAAAAGTTGGCGGCCGAGCGTGCAGCGCAGCGCGTCAAGGGCGTCAACGGGGTTGCGGTTGAACTCGATGTGCGCATCCATCCCGAGCAAGCGCGTACCGATACCGATATTGCCGCTGCAATCCACCGCACACTGGAGTGGAGCGTGCACGTTCCCGACGGGCGCATCCAGGTCCAGGTGGAAAGGGGATGGGTGAGCCTGAGCGGTAGCGTTGAATGGGACTACCAGCGCAAGGCGGTCGAGCGCGCCGTTCGGGAACTGGCCGGGGTCGTGGGGATTACCGACCTCATTGCCGTGAAGCCTCGCATCTCCCCGATAGACATTCAGCACAACATCGAAAGCGCCCTGGCTCGGCACGCTGAACGTGAAGCCCGGCATATGCAGGTCATCGTCGAGGGGTCGCGGGTCACGCTGCGGGGCACAGTGCAGTCCTGGGCGGAACGCAAGGCCGCGCAAGGGGCAGCCTGGTCGGCCCCTGGTGTTACCAGTGTCACCAATGAGTTGCTTTTGGCGTCATAAGTTCGTACGAAATTTGCTGTCACGATGTTCAACAGAATCCTCGTCCCCGTGGACGGTTCATCCCGGTCATTGCAGGCAGTGGAGAGAGCCACGTCAATTGCCAAGGCGTTTGGCGGTCATGTGTTCGCACTGGCCTTGATCGACCCTTCCCCGTTTGCGGCGGTTGGGCATATCGGTACGGGTGCCCATGGCCAGCAACTGGACCCCGCCCAACGGCAAGCGATTGCGGCCATCCGCGCGGCTTCCGAGTTGGTCAAGTCGCAAGGTGTGCTGGTGGATGCGCGGGTGGTTGAGTCACACATCACCTGGAAGGGGATTCTGGAGTTTGCAAATATCCTGGGCATTGACCTGATCGTGATGGGTGCGCACGGGCAGCGTGGCCCCGAGCACTTGATATTGGGCAGCGTGACGCAACAGGTTTTACGACATGCCGCGTTGCCGGTAATGATCGTGCAAGACGAGGCACAAACGGATCAGGCCAGCGCAGAGCGAGGGCGGTCACGCGCGCGCCCAACCGACACCACCCTGTTTTGGCGCGCCGCCAAGGAACTCAGCGAGCGCATCGCCCAAACCCGACGCCAACGATAAGTCAACGCCACCTTTACACAAGCGCAATGCGCGCATCGCAACCCGGAGGTTACGCTGCGCGCAAGACGTTTGCACTGTACGTGCTGCGCCGTTTGTTGCTATCAGCTCTGTTTGCGGCGCGTGCTCACCAGTGCAGCCAACGAAAGCCCGAGCAACGCCAACGAACCTGGCTCGGGAGCGTCTCCACCACAGCCGCCCGGCGTGGTGCATTCGCTGGTGGATGTCAGGCGGAAGTTGTCAAAGGTCCATGCCCCGTTGGCGTTCAGGGGGTCGGCCAGCAAGCGGATTCCCAGCGAGGTTTGGGAGGCAGCAATCGCGGCATTGAAGATGGAGGTAATGTCAAAGCTCAAAACGTCGCCCACCAGCAGCCCCGTAGTGGGGAAAAGGCCGACATCGCCCAGGCTGGTTGCCTGGTAATCCGAGAGGTCTTCCAGGTTGTTGCCGGCATAGCCTTGCACATCAATATTGCCGTTGAACGGGAAGTCGTTGGTCCCGGTGAACAGGCCGCCGGCCTTGTACACATTGAAGGTCACAAACGCACTGGCGGCAGTGCTCAGGCCGGTCAGATCGTATTCCGAAAGACCGCGTACCTCTTCGCAGCTATAACGCCCCACCTCGGCCTTACCGGCCGGATTGCCAAAGGCACCGCCTGTGTTGCTGTGGTAGTGCGTGCCGGTAGAAGTGTCACCGCAGCCGCTGGCGACGGCGAATGTAAAGCCGCTGGTAATGGGCGCCGCAGACAGCGCTGCGCAAAAGCCCACACTAGCCAGAACCACAGCCAGCTTGGACGCTTTGAGTTTGATGTTCATAGAACCTCCTTGATGAGAGACAAGTTGAAAAACCGTTAGTGCAAATCGTCCTGAAACTGGCACCCTGCCGAGCCACGTGAAGCTTGCTCGCCACAGGTCAGCATTTAGCATGCCAAGGAGTGCGCTGAGAACTAAACCCTATTGGAAACAACGACTTGCAAGGTGTTTTGTGGCATCGCGCAGTTCTGCTACTACGCCAACCCAGTTCAGGTGTAAAGCTTCTCGACAAAGCACAGCTCATCTTCGCTGGGTGCAAGTCGTATGATTCCCGCAGCGGGCAGGGTCACATAACGCTTGCCTCGAACTCGCTCATCAGGAGAACACCATGCGCAACCGCCCTTTGGGTCGAACCGGACTTTTTGTTTCCGAACTCTGTCTTGGCACCATGACGTTTGGTGGGGGCGAGGGCATCTGGGGCAAGATCGGAGCGTTGCAACTCGCCGAGGCCGAGCAGTTGATAGGGCAGTCGATTGACGCAGGCATCAACTTCATTGACACCGCCGACGTGTATGCCGGTGGGCGCTCGGAGGAGATTACCGGCCAGGCACTCAAGAACCTCAAGGTTCCACGCGATAGCGTGGTGGTTGCGACCAAGGTGTTTGGCGAAACCGGCCCCGGCCCCAACGCGCGTGGTGCTTCGCGCCACCACATACTGTATGGCGTGCAGGCCAGCCTCAAGCGGCTGCAGCTTGAGCACATTGACCTCTACCAGATTCACGGCTTCGACCCGGCCACGCCGATCGAAGAAACCATGCGCGCCCTGGACCAGTTGGTGCAGCAAGGCCTTGTGCGCCACATCGGCGTGTCCAACTGGGCGGCGTGGCAAATCGTCAAGGCCCAGGGCATTTCCGAGCGCCATGGCTTGGCGCGCCTGGACTCACTCCAGGCCTACTACACGGTGGCCGGGCGCGATCTGGAGCGCGAAATCCTCCCCATGCTGGCCAGTGAAGGGCTTGGTTTGCTCGTCTGGAGTCCGCTCGCCGGGGGACTATTGACCGGAAAATACAGTCCCAACCAGGCGGGTGCTGCGGGCGACCGCCGCACCAGCTTTGACTTTCCACCCGTCAACCGGGACCGTGCCTTTGCCTGCGTGGATGCGATGCGGCCGATGGCCCAGGAGCGCGCTGTTTCGGTGGCGCAGATTGCACTGGCCTGGTTGCTGCACCAGGCGCGCGTCACCAGCGTAATCATTGGCGCCAAGCGGCCTGAGCAACTGGCAGACAACCTGGCGGCAACCCAAGTCCGCCTCGGCAGCGCCGAACTCGCGCAACTCGATGCCGTCAGTCAACTGCACTCCGAGTACCCAGGCTGGATGTTTGAGCGCCAGGGCGAATACCGCCAAGGGCAACTGCGCCCAGCGAGTTAAATCGCTTTACGTCCCAACAAGCCGCCGATGCGGCGCACCAGCCATTTGGGTGTGCTGCGCGAAGCAATCATGGCTGCCTGGTTGATGGTGCCGGGCACGCAGATGGCGTCACCGGCCATGCAGGCCTTGAACGCCAACTCCGCAACTTGTTCAACATTGCCGATCAAGAAGCCGGGCAGTTTGTGCAACTTGTCGTTGGCACCCGCAGCTTGCGTCAGCATATTGGTCGCGGTGATGCCTGGGCACAAGGCGGTGACGGTAACGCCGGTGCCCCGCAATTCTTCGGCCAGAGACTCTGACAGCGACAGCACGTAGGCCTTGCTCGCTGCATAGCTGGCCAGTGTGGGAATCGGCTGAAACGCCGCCACCGAGGCCACATTGAGTACCCGCCCCGCACCGCGCAGAACCATGGCTGGCACAAAGGCGCTCAACATGGCGGTCAGGCCCGAAATGTTGAGATCGATAATGTTCTGGTGCGTAGCCGCTGTAAGCGTAGTGAACTCGCCTTGGGCGAGCACTCCGGCGCAGTTCACCATCACATCCACCTGCCTGCCGGGTTTTGCCAATGCGCTGGCCACCCTTGCGGCGGCACCGGGGCGTGACAGGTCTGCCGCCAGCGCACGCACCTCCACGCCGCGTTGCTGCTGCAACTCCTTGGCAAGTGTTTTGAGCTTGCCCGCGCTGCGCGCAACCAGAATCAGGTCAAAGTTGGCGCGCGCAAAGCAGTGGGCCAGCGCCTCTCCAATGCCAGAAGACGCGCCGGTAATCAGCGCGGTCTGTCTGTCTTGAGTAGGGCGTTTGGAATCGGTCGCCACGCCGCGTGCGGCGCCCGGGGATGCGCGGCTTGGCAACGGAGCTACCGAAGAGCTGCCACCAGGCACTCTTCCATCTTCTTGCAGTATTTGTTCGACAACGGGGTGGCGACGATGTACTTGACGCGGTTGTCTTCCTCGTTTTCCTTGAACGCGATAAAGCCCTTCTTGCGCAGGGTTTTGAGGCGCCGGTGCACCGTGCTGGGCGATTGGTCGGGCAAATTGTTCATGGTTTCCACCACGCTCACCAGGTCGCCGCTGTGCCAGCGCACCGCAAGGTGGTTGAGCAGCTGCTCTTCCACCGGATCAATGGCCGGAAAACCGGGTAACGCTCGAATAGCCTGAGCCAGGTTCAAAAACTTGAGATAAGACATCAACGACACTCCATTAAAGTTATGGCTTGATCATAACCAAAGTGGCAAATTTAAGCATCAGGTCTTTGTAAAGACCTGTCACCTGCGATACCAACGTTCGGTTACCAATTAGGACAAAATTCAGCCAAGGGCAGGAGGGATGTTCCCTACAATTTCCCATCTGCCGAAATCTGAGGTGCTCCCGATGAAGTTCAGTTCAAAAATCATCGCCTTCGCGGCGATTCCGACCTTGCTTTTTGTCATGGGGCTGGCAATCAGCATCAGCTCGCTGGTGCACACCCAAACCGAGTTTGACCGCTACATCAGCACCGAACAGGCAGTGGAGCGTGGCTTGGGTGACTTGTATGCCCAGGGCCTGCAAATGGGGCAGGCCCTGCGCAATGTGGTGCTCGACCCCAAGAACCCCAAAGCCCTGGAGAACCTGAAGGCGGCACAGGCCGATTACGACAAAGTTTTCACGCAAACCCAGGCCAGCGCCAAGGGCAGCGCGCTGGAGAGCTTGCTCAGTGGGTTGCCCGCACTGCGCGCCGCCCACGCCAAGGCGCAGGATGAGGTGCTGGCGCAGGTGACCGCCGAGGGCGACGCCGTTGGCGTGCTGAACAAGGAAGAAACACCCGCCTGGCGGCAGTTGAAGGCCGAACTGCTCAAGCAAGGGCAGGCAGCGGGCAAGAGTTCGGCCGAGGCGCACCAGCGCGTTGTCCAGAATTCCGCATTTGCCATCCGGCTCTCGATTGGCATGGCCTTGCTCGCGGCGCTAGTGGCCGTGGTGCTGAACTTCCTGCTGCGCTCCACCGTGCGTACCGAGCTTGGCGGCGACCCGGCCGACGCGCGTGAGGCGCTGGCGCAAATCTCCAAGGGCAACCTCACCACCGACATCGTCAACCTGGGCAAGCCCGACAGCCTGATGGGAACGGTGCTGCAGATGGAAGCCTCGCTGCAGACCCTGGTGCATGGCGTGCGCCAGTCAGCCGGGGGCATTGCCACCGCAACCCAGGAGATTGCCGCCGGAAGCCAGGACTTGAGCAACCGTACCGAGAGCCAGGCCAGTGCGCTGGAGCAAACATCGGCATCGATGGAAGAACTGGGCTCCACCGTCAAGCAAAACTCGGACAGCGCGCGCCAGGCCAACCAGTTGGCCATGAGTGCCTCCACCGTCGCGGTGCAGGGTGGCGAGGTGGTGGGCCAGGTGGTCGAGACCATGAAGGGCATCAACGAAGCGTCGCGCAAGATTGCCGACATCATTGGCGTGATTGACGGTATTGCGTTTCAGACCAACATCCTCGCGCTCAACGCCGCAGTGGAGGCAGCGCGCGCGGGCGACCAGGGCCGTGGCTTTGCGGTGGTGGCCTCCGAGGTGCGTAGCCTTGCCGGGCGCAGCGCCGAGGCAGCCAAAGAGATCAAGAACCTGATCGGAGCCAGCGTGGCCCGCGTCGAGCAGGGCACGGCGCTGGTGGACCGCGCCGGCGCCACCATGACCGAGGTGGTCAACGCCATCAAGCGGGTGACCGACATCATGGGCGAAATCAGCGCCTCCAGTAACGAGCAGTCGCTTGGTGTGGCCCAGGTAGGCGAAGCCGTCGGCTTGATGGACCAGACCACCCAGCAAAACGCTGCGCTGGTGGAACAAATGGCCGCTGCGGCGGGCAGCCTCAACAGCCAGGCCAACGAGTTGGTCGAGGCCGTGGCGGTGTTCAAGGTGGCGGGGCAAGCAGCCCAACGCAGCAGTGCACCGAGCAAACGATTGACGCCACCCGCACCAGCGCGCGCGCCTGCGCCCAGAATTCCAACGGCTGCCAAGCCCAAGCCCTTGCCAGCCAAAAAGCCCGCTGCCATTGCAGCCCCCAAGGTCGCTGCAGCCGCAGCCAAGTCGAACGACGACTGGGAAACCTTCTGAGCCAAGCTGCGCCGGGCTCAGTCCCCCAACTGGGTTGAGAGCGTCAGCCAGCGGTCTTCCAGCTGGCGCAGTTCTTCGGTAACGGCGGTCAGGTTGCGACCGATTTCGGCGATCTCTGCGGGGTGGGGGTTGCTCGACAAGGCGGACTCCAGGGCCGCACCCTCGGCGTTGAGGGTTTGCATGCGTGCTTCCACGTCCTGCAACTCCTTGCGCGCCTTGGGCGAGGTGTCGCCCTTGGTCTTGGGCTTGATGGCAACCGCTTCGACCGGTTTGGGTGGCGGCTTGCTGGCTTCCTTGGCCAGCTCGCGGGCGCGGCGCGCCTCGTCGAGCAGGTAGCGCTGGTAGTCGTCCAGGTCGCCGTCAAACGGCTCGACGCCGCCGCGCGAAACCATCCAGAACTCGTCGCAGACGGCACGCAGCAGCGCGCGGTCGTGGCTGACCAGCATCACCGTGCCTTCAAACTCGTTGAGCGCCATCGATAGCGCCTCGCGCGTGGCCAGGTCCAGGTGGTTGGTGGGTTCGTCCAGCAGCAGCAGGTTGGGGCGCTGCCAGACGATCATGCACAGCACCAGGCGCGCCTTCTCGCCGCCGCTCATGCTGCCCACGGCCTGCTTGACCATGTCGCCGCTGAAATTGAAGGTGCCAAGAAAACTGCGCAAGTCCTGCTCGCGCGTGGGTTGGCCCGCGAGCTTAGCCGCGGCGGTCAATTCCCGCACCAGGCGGGTCATGTGCTCCAGCGGCGTGTCCAGCGGGCGCAACACGTCGAGTTCCTGCTGGGCAAAGTAGCCAATGTTCAGGCCCTTGCCCTCGGTAATCTCGCCCGAGAGCGCCTTGAGATCGCGTGCAATGGTTTTCACCAACGTGGATTTGCCCTGGCCGTTGGCACCCAGAATGCCGATGCGCTGCCCGGCCAGCACCGAACGACTGACGTTGCGCACGATTACCGTGGGCGGCGTTCCGGCAGGCGCGTCGTCGAGTGGCGGGTAGCCAAAACTGGCACCGCTCATCGACAGCATGGGGTTGGGCAGGTTGGCCGGCTCCTTGAACTCGAACGTAAAGTCGGCCTCGGACAGCAGGGGCGCAATTTTTTCCATGCGGTCCAGCGCCTTGACCCGGCTTTGCGCCTGCTTGGCCTTGCTGGCCTTGGCCTTGAAGCGGGCAATAAATTTTTGCAGGTGGGCAATTTTGTCCTGCTGCTTGGAGAAGGCGTTTTGCTGCAACTCGATCTGCTCGGCGCGCATGTCTTCAAACTTGCTGTAGTTGCCGCCGTAGCGCACCAGTCGGGTGGCGTCGATGTGCAGGGTGACGTCGGTTACCGCGTCCAGAAACTCGCGGTCGTGGCTGATCACGATCATCGTGCCTTCGTACTTCTTGAGCCAGGCTTCCAGCCAGACCAGCGCGTCCAGGTCCAGGTGGTTGGTGGGCTCGTCCAGCAGCAGCAGGTCGCTCGGGCACATCAGGGCGCGCGCGAGTTGCAAGCGCATGCGCCAGCCACCCGAAAAGCTGTTGACCGGATTGTCCAACTCGGTGGTCTTGAAGCCCAGGCCCAGAATCAGCGCCTGCGCCCTGGAAGGGGCATCGTGTTCGCCGGCGTCGTGCAAGGCCATGTAGGCGTGGGCCATGCGGTCGTAGTCTTCGGTGGCTTCGGCGGCGGCAACTTCCGTGCGCGCTGCCAGCAGCACGGTGTCGCCCTCCACCACAAATTCGGTGGCGCTTTGCCCGGTTTCTGGCATGTCCTGCGCCACCTGGCCCATGCGCCACTGGGCAGGAAGATAGTACTCGCCGCCGTCCTCGTGCAGGTTGCCGTTGAACAGCGCAAACAGCGACGATTTGCCCGCGCCATTGCGCCCCACCAAGCCGATTTTCTCGCCCGGGTTCAGGGTCACGGAAGCACCGTCGAGCAACACCTTGGCGCCACGGCGCAAGGTCACATTTTTCAGGGTAATCATGAGTTGGTTCTATTGAGGGTCCATGAACTGATGACTCGTCACTGCGAGGAGCGAAGCGACGCGGCAGTCCATGTCTGTTGGTATTCCTGCATGGATTGCCACGCTTCGCTCGCAATGACAACCTTTCGATGCGAGGTCGCCCACCTGAGTCATCGTCCGACCACCAACCACCGTCATCGCGAGGTCTCCCACCACCGTCATCGCGAGGCCTTCAGGCCGTGGCGATCCATGTCTTCTGCACTCAAGGCGCTGCGGGTGAGCAGTAGCACCTGGTCTTCGCCGGCGCTGGTTTCTAGCCAGACCACTTCAAGTGTGGGAAACGCGGCTTCAAAGTGGGCGCGCTCGTTGCCGATTTCCAGCACCAGCACGCCTTGGCTGGTCAGGTGCGTGGGTGCGTCAGCGAGCAGGTGGCGGATAAAGTCCATGCCGTCGCTGCCACCGGCAAGCGCCAACGCAGGCTCAGCCCGGTACTCGGGCGGCAGCGCGGCCATGCTCTGGGCGTTGACGTAGGGCGGGTTGCACACGATCAGGTCAAACGCCGCGCGCTCTTGCAGCGCGGGCGCGCGCAGGCCGTCGCCGCAGAGCAGGGCGATGCGAGATTGCAGGCCATGCCGCTCGACATTGATGTGCGCCACGGCCAGCGCGTCGTCCGAGATGTCGGAGGCGCAGACTTCCATTTGCGGGTAGGCCAGCGCGGCAATCACCGCCAGGCTGGCGTTGCCAGTGCACAGGTCCAGCACCTGCAGGGGCGCGTCGGGTAGCCACGGGTCCAGGCCGCCGCTCACCAGCACTTCAGCAATCAGCGAGCGCGGCACGATGGCGCGCTCGTCCACATAAAACGGCACGCCTTGCAGCCATGCTTCGCGCGTGAGGAAGGCGGCGGGTTTGCGCGACGCAATCCGCTCTTGCACCAAGGCGGCAACCTGGGTTTGCTCCAGCGGCGTGATCAGCCGCTGTGCCACCGACTCCGGCGCGTGTTCCGGTTCGTCCAGCGCGCTGTCCAGGGGCAGGCCCAGACGCCACAGCACCAGCCAGGCGGCTTCGTCAAAGGCGTTGTCGGTACCGTGGCCAAACGCGACCTGGGCGTCGGTGAGCTGCTGTTCGGTGGCTTCGATCAGTTCAATCAGGGTCATGCGCGGGCCAGGGCATCGAGGTTTTCAAGAACGCGGCGGTAGATGTTTTTCAGCGGCTCGATGTCGGACAAATGCACGTACTCGTTGATCTTGTGGATGCTGGCGTTGGGCGGGCCAAACTCGATCACCTGCGGGCAAATCTGGGCAATGAAGCGCCCATCGCTGGTGCCGCCGGTGGTCGAGAGTTCGGGCTGCAGGCCGGTCTCGGCGTGAATGGCCGCGCGCATGGCGTCCACCAGTGGCCCCGGGGGCGTGAGAAATGGCAGGCCGGTGATGGTCCAGCTCAGGTCGTACTCCAGCTCATGGTGCTCCAGTACCTGGGCCAACCGGTTCTGCAGCGACTCGGGCGACGACTCGGTGGAGAAACGGAAGTTGAAGTCCACCACCACGGTCCCCGGAATCACGTTGCTCGCACCCGTGCCAGCATGCAGATTGCTCATCTGCCAACTGGTGGGCTGAAAGAATTCATTGCCCTGGTCCCATTCGATCGAGACCAGTTCAGAGAGCGCCGGGGCAATCTGGTGCAGCGGGTTTTTGGCCAGGTGCGGGTAGGCAATATGCCCTTGTACGCCCTTGACCGTGAGACGCCCATTCATGCTGCCGCGCCGCCCATTCTTGATCATGTCGCCGGTGCGTTGCACTGCCGTGGGCTCGCCCACAATGCAGTAGTCCAGCACCTCGCCGCGCGACTGCAAGGCGTTGCACACCGCCACCGTGCCGTCGACCGCGGGGCCTTCCTCGTCGCTGGTGAGTAGCAGGGCAATGTTGAGCGAGGGTTGCGCTTGGCTGGCAAGAAACTCTTCAATCGCCACCACAAACGCGGCCAGCGAGGTCTTCATGTCGCTGGCACCGCGTGCGTACAGGCGCCCATCGCGCTCGCTGGGGGTGAACGGCGGGCTGTCCCACTCGTGCAGTGGCCCCACCGGCACCACGTCGGTGTGACCGGCAAACACCAGGGTCTTGGAGTTTGCTTGGCTCGCGGACCGCTTGGCCCACAGGTTGCTGACCCGAAAGTCGGCCGGGCCGCTCTCCAGGGTTTCGCACACAAAACCAAGTGCTTCCAGGCGCTGGGCGATCACGCGCTGGCATCCGCCGTCATCGGGCGTAACCGAGGGAAGTTTCAGCAGTTGTTTGGTCAGGGCAAGGGTTGCGCTCATGCGGCACCTGCGCGCAATGTGGGAGTAAATCGGGGCATCAGTGTTTTACGTCCAGCGTGATTTCGGTAAAGGACGCTTCTTCGGGCTCTTCCTCCACCGCTACCGGCGCGGCCGCCTTGGTGAAATCGTTTTGCATGCGCCACATCAGGTTGGTGGGCGAGTCGGCGTGGGCCAGGCCCTCCTTGCGGTCGACCATGCCTTCCATGATGAGGCGCGCGATGTCGTGCTCGAACGACTGCGAGCCTTCGGCCATGGCCTTCTCAATGGCCTCCTTGATGGCCGAAAAGTCGCCCTTCTCGATCAGTTCGGAAATCAGCTTGGTATTGAGCATGACTTCCATGGCTGGCACGCGTGCGCCGGTGGTGGTGCGCAGCAGGCGCTGCGACACCACGGCCTTGAGTGCCGCCGCCAGATCGCCCAGCATGGTCTGGCGCACCTCCACCGGGTAAAAGCTCAGAATGCGGTTGAGTGCCTGGTAGCTGTTGTTGGCGTGCATGGTGGCCAGGCACAGGTGGCCCGACTGGGCGTAGGCAATGGCCGCCGACATGGTTTCGCGGTCGCGGATTTCCCCGATCAGGATCACATCGGGCGCTTGGCGCAGGGCGTTCTTCAGCGCCACTTCGAGCGACGCGGTGTCGGTGCCGATTTCGCGCTGGTTGACCACCGACTTCTTGTTCTTGAACAAAAATTCAATCGGGTCTTCAATCGTCAGGATGTGGCCCGAAGCGTTTTCGTTGCGGTGGTCAATCATCGAGGCCAACGTCGTGCTCTTGCCCGCTCCGGTGGAGCCCACCATCAGCAGCAGGCCGCGTTTTTCCATGATCAGGTCGCCCAGCAACATGGGCACCGACAGTGACGCCAGGGGCGGCACGTCCACGGCGATATAGCGGATCACCGCAGCGATGGAGCCGCGCTGGCGCATGGCACTGACCCGAAAGCGGCCTACACCTGGAAGTGGAAAACCGATATTGAGCTCGCCGCACTGCTCCAGTTCGGCAATGCGCTCGGGGGGCAACATCTCGGCGAGCAGATTCTTGGGTGCATCGGCAGGCAAAGCCTGGCTGTTGATCGGTACGCACTGGCCGTTGATGCGGATCAGCGCGGGCGAGTGGGCCGACAGATAGACGTCAGACGCCTTCTTTTCGCTCATCAAGCGCAGGATGCGCTCCATCGTGCCGGAAGCAGGGGTCGTTGCCATGGGTCAACCTCGCGCTGTGTTGGGGAAAAGATGCAGTCAGTCGCGCAGCAAATCGTTGAGCGAGGTCTTGGCCCGGGTCTGGGCGTCCACGCGCTTGACGATCACGGCGCAGTACAGGCTGTACTTGCCGTCGGCGCTGGGCAGGTTGCCCGAGACAACCACCGAGCCTGAGGGGATGCGCCCGTAGCTCACCGTGCCGGTGGCACGGTCGTAAATCTTGGTGCTCTGGCCGAGGTACACACCCATCGAAATGACAGAGTTTTCCTCGACGATGACGCCTTCCACCACCTCGGAGCGCGCGCCGATAAAGCAGTTGTCTTCAATGATGGTGGGGCCGGCCTGCATCGGTTCGAGCACGCCGCCAATGCCGACGCCGCCGCTGAGGTGGACGTTCTTGCCGATCTGGGCGCAAGAGCCCACGGTGGCCCAGGTATCGACCATGGTGCCTTCGTCCACATACGCGCCGATGTTGACGTAGGACGGCATCAGAATCACACCCTTGCCCACAAAACTGCCGCGCCGCGCCACAGCCGGAGGCACCACGCGCACGCCAGTGGCCTTCATTTCATCGAGGCTCAGGTCGGCAAACTTGACCGGAACCTTGTCGTAAAAGCCGATGTCTCCGGCGGCAATGCGCTCGTTGTCGTTGAGCCTGAAGCTCAGCAGCACCGCCTTCTTGATCCACTGGTGCGTGGTCCATTGGCCAACCGATTCGCGCGTGGCCACGCGCAGGCGGCCGCCATCGAGCTCGTGCAGCACATGGTTCACCGCTTCGCGCACCTGGCTAGGCGCGCTTTGGGCGGACATGGCGGCGCGGTCTTCCCACGCGGCGTCAATAACTTGTTGAAGTTGGTCGGTCATAAGGCTAAGAGTCTCGCTGTATCAGGTTTGGGATTGGATAAATTGGACAATGCGTTGAGCCGCTTCGAGGCATTCCGAGGTCTGCGCCACCAAGGCCATGCGGATGCGCCCCGCGCCGGGGTTGTGCCCATGCGCCTGGCGCGCCAGAAAACTGCCCGGCAAAACGGTCACATTGTAAAGAGCGAGCAGCTCGCGTGCGAACTTGGTGTCGCTGCCCTGGACCTTGGCCCACAAATAAAACCCTGCGTCGGGCAGGGCTACATCGAGCACCGGCGTGAGCACGGGCGTGACCTGGGCAAATTTGGCCCGGTACAGGGCGCGGTTGTCCACCACGTGCTGCTCGTCGTCCCAGGCGGCAATGCTGGCCTTTTGCACCACCAGGCTCATGGCGCTGCCGTGGTAGGTGCGGTAGAGCAAGAACTGCTTGACCAGGGTGGCGTCGCCAGCGCAAAAGCCGCTGCGCATGCCCGGTACGTTGCTGCGCTTGGACAGGCTGGTCAAGGCCAGCAGGTTCCTGAAGTCGCTGCGGCCGAGTTGCGCTGCGGCTTGCAGCCCCCCCAGCGGCGGCTCGTCGCGGAAATAGATCTCGCTGTAGCACTCGTCGCTGGCAATGACAAAGCCGTAGCGGTCGCTCAGGGTAAACAGCTTTTCCCACTCGGACAGGGGCATCACCGCCCCGGCCGGGTTGCCCGGCGAGCAGACGTACAGCAGTTGGGTGCGCGCCCAGACCTCAGGCGGCACGCTGTCCCAGTCCTGGGCAAAGTTGCGCTTGGGGTCGGACGCCACAAAGTACGGTTCGGCACCGCTTAGCAGGGCTGCGCCCTCGTAAATTTGGTAGAACGGATTCGGGCAGACCACCAACGGTGCCCCTGCGGTGCTGGTTTTGGAAGGGTCCACCACCGTCTGGGCAAAGGCAAACAGCGCCTCGCGCGAGCCGTTGATGGGCAGAATCTGATTGCCCACGTCAAGCTCCAGCCCGTAGCGCCGGTTCAGCCAGCGCCCAATTGAGGTGCGCAAGCCCAGGTCTCCGGCCGTGGCCGGGTAATTCGCCAGGCCACCGTCACTGGAGAGAATGGCCTGGCAGTAGGCGTCCTTGATGAGCTGCGGCGTGGCGTGGCGTGGCTCGCCAATGCCCAGACTAATGGGCGTATAGGCGGGGTTGGGCGTCACCTGGGCGAACAACTGGCGCAGGCGCTCAAACGGGTAGGCCTGCAGTTTCGACAAATTCGGGTTCATGGGGCGGCATTATCCCCGAGCAGCGGATAAACTCGGGGCCAGCAACAATTGCCCTGCGTCTGCAAACGCGGGCGACTTTTGGGAACCGCTGTGTCAACCACGTCCAACAACCCTTCATCTTCAGTCCACCTTGACCTTGCCAATGCGCTGGCCAATGTGGGCGACGCTGACGCCCTGCGCGAAATGCTGGTCATGCTGCAGGAGCTGCTGGCCAGCGATGTTCCGCAAATTGCGCAATTGGTGCAAAGTGGCGACTTTGCCCAGGCGCAGTTGCTTCTGCACTCGCTCAAAGGCAGCCTGCCGATCTTTACCCGGCCCGAGCTTGCCAGCGAGCTTGTGAATGTGGAATTGCTCAGCAAAACCAATGCTGGTGCAGGCTGCGCCGAGGCGTACGGCGCGTTGCACCCCAAGCTCGATGCACTGCTGGCCGAAGTCAGCTACCATTTGGCGCACAGCGCCGGGTGATGCGCTCCAACCCCCTGCTGAACCGATAGGCATTTCCCTCCCGTGCGTCTCAACTCCATCAAGTTATCGGGATTCAAATCCTTTGCCGAACCCACCAATTTCCTGCTGCCCGGGCAGCTCGTCGGTGTGGTCGGTCCCAACGGCTGCGGCAAGTCCAACATCATGGATGCGGTGCGCTGGGTGTTGGGTGAGAGCCGCGCCAGCGAGTTGCGCGGCGAGTCGATGCAGGACGTCATCTTCAACGGCACCACCAGCCGCAAGGCGGCCAGCCGCGCCAGCGTAGAACTGGTGTTTGACAACGCCGACCACCGCGCCGGTGGCCAGTGGGGGCAGTTTGCCGAAATCGCCGTCAAGCGCGTGCTCACGCGCGATGGCACCTCAAGCTACTTCATCAACAACCAGGCAGTACGTCGGCGCGACGTGCAGGACGTGTTTCTGGGCACCGGGCTGGGCCCGCGCGCCTACGCCATCATCGGCCAGGGCACGATCAGCCGCATCATCGAGTCCAAGCCTGAAGAGTTGCGCCTGTTTCTGGAAGAGGCCGCCGGCGTTTCCAAGTACAAGGAGCGCCGGCGCGAAACCGAGAACCGCCTGAGCGACACACGCGAGAACCTGACCCGGGTGGAAGACATTTTGCGTGAGCTCAACGCCAACCTGGAAAAGCTCGAAAAGCAGGCCGAGGTGGCGCAAAAGTACCACGCGCTGCAGGCCGAAGTCACCCTCAAGCAGCACCAGCAGTGGTTTCTCAAGCGCGCCGAAGCCTTGGCCGAGCAGACCAAGGTGGTGGCGGACGCGCAAAGCGCGCGCACCGCACTCGAAGCCCGCATGGCCGATTTGCGCCACACCGAAGCCGACCTGGAGTCGGTGCGCCAGGCCCATTACGCCGCGGGCGACCAGGTCAACCAGGCGCAGGGCCTGCTGTACGAAGCCAGTACCGATGTGGGACGTCTGGAGGCAGAAATCCGCTTTGTGATGGAAGGACGCCAGCGCGTCGAGCAGCGTCTGGTCACGCTGGACGAACAGCTCGCGCAATGGGCCACGCGCAAGGCAGACGCGCAGGCCGAGATTGAACGCCTGGCCGAATTGGCGCTGCTGGGCGAAGAACAGAGCGAACTGCTGGCAGCACAAGTACAGGAGCAGGCCCAGCGCCTGCCCGAGATTGAAGACGCGCAGGGTGCGGCGCAAACGGCTGCCAATGCGCAGCGCGGTGGCGTGATGCAGGTGCAGCAGCAAATCCAGGTGCTGGCTGCCGAGCAGCGCAGCATCGAAGAACAATACCGCCAGGCCAGCCAGCGCCAGGAGCGCTTGACCACCGACCGCAGCAGTCTGACCCTGCCCGATGAAGACGCCTTGCGCGACCTGCAGCAGCAGTTGGACGCCGCCCAGGAGGCCAGCGCCGTGGCCGAAGCGCGCCAGCACGAGTTGCACGACCTGCTGCCCCAGCGCGACGACGCTCGCCGCTTGCAGCAAGCCGAGGTCAATAGCCAGTCAGCCTTGCAGGCCGACCTGTCGGCGCGGCTGGAAGCGCTCAAGGCCTTGCAAGAAAAAGTCAAAACCGATGGCCGCCTGCAACCCTGGCTGGCCAAGCACGGACTGCAGGATTTGCAGGGCCTGTGGAGCCGCATCCACGTAGAGCAGGGCTGGGAAAACGCGCTCGAAGGCGCTTTGCGCGAGCGCCTGGGCGCGCTCGAAGTTTCGCGCCTGGAGATGCTGCGCTCGTTTGCCAGTGATGCGCCTCCGGCCAAGCTGTCATTTTTCAGCCCGCCGCTGTCGGGCCCGGTGGCACAGCGCTCCAGCCTGCCGCGTCTGGCTGACTTGCTACGCATCCACGACGCCGGGCAGATGGCGGTGCTCTCCGACTGGTTGGCGGGCTGCTATACCGCCGCCAGTTTTGAAGACGCAATGCAGGCGCGCTCGCAGTTGCAAAGCGGCGAGAGCATCTATGTCAAGAGCGGTCACGTGGTCACTGCCTACAGCGTGAGCTTTTATGCGCCCGACTCGGAGCAGGCCGGACTGCTGGCGCGCGCGCAGGAAATCGAGAACCTCGAAAAACAGGTGCGTGCCCAAAAACTCATCTGCGAAGAAACCCGCTCGGCCCTGGTGCGCGCTGAAGCCGCGTATGCCGAAGTGTCACAAAGCCTGGCCGCGGCACGGCGCGAAGCCACTCAGACCCAAGCCCAGGCGCACGCCTTGCAGGTCGAAGTGTTGCGCCTGAGCCAGTTGGCCGAGCAGTCGCGTGCACGCAGTGCACAACTCGACGCCGACCTGGCCGAAGTTCAAAGCCAAATCGACCAACTCGATGAGCGCCGCCTCACCGCCGAGGGACAGTTTGAATCGCTCGACCTGGAACTGGCCGAGCAACAGGAGCGCCACGCGCAACTCGAAGAGCAGGTCATTGAGGCGCAGCGCACCCTGGCCCACGCGCGTGAGCAGCAGCGCACGCTGGAGCGCCAGGCCCAGGAAGCCAGCTTTGCCCAGCGCAGCCTGCAGTCGCGCAACGCCGAGTTGGTGCGCGCGATTGAAAGCGCCACCGAACAGACTGCAAGCGTGCACGCCGAGCAGGAGCGCGCGCGCGACGAACTGGTGCGCCTGACCGATGCGGCGGCACAGGCGGGGCTGCAAAACGCGCTAGCCCTCAAGATGGATCGCGAGCAGGCGCTGGGCGCGCTACGCAGCACCTACGACGACCTGACCGCCAAGCTACGCGCCAGCGACGAGCGCCGCTTGCTGCTCGAGCGTGAGCTCGACCCCTTGCGCCAACGCATCACCGAATTCCAACTCAAGGAACAGGCTGCACGCCTGGGCTTTGAACAGTATGAAGCGCAGCTACAGGAAGCGCAGGCCGATCTGCTGGCGCTGGAGCAAAGCATCCAGAGCGGCAATGTGCGCCTGAGCGGCATGCAGGGCGATATTGACCGCTTGCACCGCGAGATCGCTGCGCTGGGCGCGGTCAATCTGGCCGCGCTGGATGAGCTGACGGCAGCGCGCGAGCGCAAGCAGTTTCTGGATTCGCAAAGCACCGACCTTACCCAGGCGATGCAAACGCTTGAAGACGCGATCCGCAAGATCGACGCCGAAACGCGCGAGTTGCTGGCAGGCACCTTCGAGCAGGTCAACGGGCACTTTGGCCGCATGTTCCCCGAGCTTTTTGGCGGTGGCAATGCGCGCTTGGTGATCACCGGCGACGAAATTCTGGATTCGGGCGTGCAGGTGATTGCACAGCCGCCGGGCAAGAAGAACCAGACCATCCACCTGCTCTCGGGCGGCGAGAAGGCGCTGACCGCCATTGCCCTGGTGTTTGCCATCTTCCAGCTCAACCCGGCACCGTTTTGCCTGCTCGACGAAGTGGACGCGCCGCTGGACGACGCCAACACCGAACGCTACGCCAAGCTGGTCACCAGCATGAGCCGCGAGACCCAGTTCCTGTTTATCAGCCACAACAAGATTGCCATGGAAATGGCACAGCAATTAATTGGCGTTACCATGCAAGAACAAGGCGTTTCGCGCATCGTCGCGGTGGACATGGAGTCTGCGATCAGTCTTGCTGAATTGGCGTGACCCAGCATGAGTACTCTACAAATCGGATTGGCAATTGCAGGCGGTGTGGTACTGGCGGCGGTGGTCGCGCATGGTGCCTGGAGCTCGCGGCGTAACGCGCCGCGTCAGGCGCGAGCGGACGAGCCCCTGCCCGAACCCACCGATGCCGTGCGCGAGCCCACGCTGGCCGAGGCGCAGACCGAAGGCCCTGCCTTTAGTCTGCCCACCATCGCCAAGCGGCCGATGCTCGATGCCCTGATTGACGTGATTGCCAGCATTGAGCTCGACGAGGGCGACGTGGTGTCGGGCGAGGCCGCGCTGGCGGCGCTGCCTCCTACCCGGCGCGCAGGCAGCAAGCCGTTTGCCGTGGAAGGGCGCAACCTGGCCACCATGGTCTGGGAGCAACCCGTGCCGCTCCAGCGCTACAACAGTTTCCAGGCCGGGGTGCAGTTGGCCAACCGCTCGGGCGCGCTCAACGAGATCGAATACTCCGAGTTTGTGGTCAAGACCCACGCCTTTGCCGACGCCGTAGGCGGCACGCCCGAGTTTCCCGAAATGCTTGACGAGGTGGCGCGTGCGCGCGAGCTCGACCAATTTGCCAGCGCCCACGACGCGCAACTGGGCTTTACGTTGCGCGCGCTCAACGCCTCCTGGAGCCCCGGTTATGTGCAGCAGGCCGCAGCGCGCTTGGGTTTTGTTGCCGGGGTGATTCCGGGGCGCATGGTGTTGCCTGCGTCGGTGGAAGGTTTGCCGCCAGTGCTGGTGCTCAGTTTTGACTCCCAGGCCGCGCTGGCCGAAGACCCGGCGCAGTCGGCCATCCGCGAAGTGGCGCTGCATCTCGACGTGGGCCAGGTGGACCGGGCCGAGCAACCGTTTGAGCGTATGCGCCAGGCCGCCGTCGAGCTTGCCAAGGCCATGGATGGCGCGGTGACCGACGACCTTGGTCAACCGCTGAATAACCAGTCCATGGACCAGATCAGCACCGAACTAGCCACCCTGTACGACACGCTCGAACAGCGCGATCTGGCCGCCGGCTCGGTGCTGGCCCGGCGTCTTTTCTCCTGAGCGCTCCCGTTGCGCCTGTTCTGATTTCCATAAATCATGATGGACCGACCGAGCCAAATTTCCGGTTTTTGCGAACGTCCTGTTTCGGAGCCGAAACTGCAAACGCAGCGTGAACCGTGGTTTCGTCACTGCGAGGAGCGAAGCGACGCGGCAGTCCATGCAGCCCGAAGTCATGGATCGCCACGGCCTGACGGCCTCGCGATGACGCGAGGGACTGGCCGTGCGTTCACCAGTACTGCGTCTTGAATCCCGGAAAGATCAATAGCTGCCATGATATCGATGGACCTGTTTGCCGATGCGCCAGAACCAGCGCCCAGTGCGCAGGACCCGCACGCGCGCATGCTGGCGCTGCGCGCTCAACTCCACACCTGGGCGCACCAGTATTACGTGCAGGATGCCCCGAGCGTGCCCGATGCCGAATACGACCGCCTGTTCCAGGAACTCGTTGCGCTGGAGGCGGCCCATCCGCAGTGGGCCAGCGCTGATTCACCCACCCAGCGCGTGGGCGGCAAGCCGCTGGAGCAGTTTGCGCCAGTGCGCCACGCCGTGCCCATGCTCAGCATCCGCACCGAGACCGACACCCAGGCCAGCGGCGCAGCGCAGTTTGACGCACGTGTGCGCAAGGAGTTGGGCTTGGGCGAGGGCGACGCCGCAGTTCAGTACGTGGCCGAACCCAAGTTTGACGGACTGGCGCTGAACCTGCGCTACGAACATGGCGTGCTGGTGCAAGCCGCCACCCGGGGCGACGGTGAAACCGGCGAGGACGTGACGCAAAATATCCGTACCATCGGCCAGGTGCCATTGCGTTTGCCTGCCTCGGCACCGCCCGTGCTGGAAGTGCGTGGCGAGGTGTATATGCGCCGCGACGCCTTTGAGGCACTCAATGAGCGCCAGCGCGAGCGCATCGCTCAGGGCCACAAGGGCGAAAAGACCTTTGTCAACCCACGCAACGCAGCAGCCGGTGCGGTGCGCCAACTTGACCCGGCGATTGCGGGGCAGCGGCCGCTGAGCTTTTATGCCTATGGCGTGGGCGAAGTCACCGCCCCTGAGCAGGGCGGCCCGGCGTTTGGCACCCATTACGACCTGCTGCAAACCCTCAAAGCCTGGGGCTTTCCGGTCAGCAGTTTGGTCGAGTTGGCCTGCGGCGCGACTGAACTGGTGGCCTACCACACGCGCATCGGCGCGCAGCGCGATGCACTGCCGTTTGATATTGACGGCGTGGTCTACAAGGTCAACCACCTGAACCTGCAGCGCCAGCTCGGTTTTGTGACGCGCGAGCCGCGTTGGGCGGTGGCGCACAAGTACCCGGCGCAGGAGCAACTCACCACCGTGTTGGGCATCGACGTCCAGGTGGGGCGCACTGGCAAGCTCACGCCGGTGGCCAAGCTCGCGCCGGTGTTTGTCGGCGGCGTGACCGTGACCAACGCCACCTTGCACAACGAGGACGAAGCGCGGCGCAAGGACGTGCGCGTGGGCGACACGGTAGTGGTGCGCCGCGCCGGTGATGTGATTCCCGAAGTGGTGAGTGTGGTGCCGCCTTCCAGCGACGATGGCCACGCCGCGCAGCGCGGTGAAGTGTTCACCATGCCTGCCACCTGCCCGGTGTGCGGCTCGGCTGCGGTGCGCGAAGAGGGCGAGGCTGATTACCGCTGCAGTGGCGGCCTGTACTGCAGCGCGCAGCGCAAACAGGCAGTGTTGCATTTTGCCCAGCGTCGTGCGGTGGAAGTAGAGGGCCTGGGCGACAAGCTCGTGGACCAGTTGGTTGATGCCGGGCTGGTAACCACCTTGCCCGACCTGTACCGGCTGCCGCTGGAGTCTCTCTCGGCGCTGGAGCGTATGGCCGAGAAGTCGGCGCAAAACCTGCTGGCCGAGCTGGAGCACTCCAAGCAAACCACGCTGCCACGCTTTGTATTCGGCCTGGGTATCCGCCATGTGGGCGAGGCCACCGCCAAGGCGCTGGCGCGGCACTTTGGCACGCTCGACGCCATCATGAACGCTGCGCTCGAAGACTTGCAGGCCGTGCCCGATGTCGGCCCGGTGGTGGGTTTGAGCCTTCGCACATTCTTTGACCAGGAGCACAACCGCGAGGTGGTGCGCCAACTGCGTGCCTGCGGCCTGACCTGGCCCGAAGGCCCGGCCGCAGCACCTTTGAAGCGCACGCTGGCGGGCAAGACCTTTGTGTTGACCGGCACCTTTCCCACCCTGAGCCGCGAGCAGGCCAAGGAGATGCTCGAAGCGTGTGGTGCCAAGGTGGCAGGCTCGGTGAGCAAGAAGACCGACTATGTGGTTGCAGGGGCCGAGGCCGGTAGCAAGCTGACCAATGCGCAGGAACTTGGCGTGCCGGTGATCGACGAGGCCGCGATGCAGGCTTTGCTGGCCGACCCGGAGGATGGAGCATGACGGTGCGCGAGATTTTGAAGATGGGCGATGCACGCCTGCTGCGTGTGGCGCAACCCATCAGCGACTTTGACAGCGACGAACTGCACCTGCTGGTGAGCGACATGCTCGACACCATGGCCGCCGCCAACGGTGCGGGTCTGGCCGCGCCGCAAATTGGCGTCGATCTGCAACTGGTGGTGTTTGGCAGCGCGGCGCGCAACCCGCGTTACCCGGATCGCCCCCTGGTGCCGCGCACGGTGCTCATCAATCCGACGATCACGCCGCTGGATGAGGCGCAAGAAGTTGATTGGGAAGGTTGTCTGTCGGTGCCCGGCCTGCGCGGCGCCGTGCCGCGCTACAGCCACATCCGTTACACCGGTTTCGACCAGTATGGCGACCCGATTGACCGCACGGTGGACGGCTTTCACGCCCGCGTGGTGCAGCACGAATGCGACCACCTGCTGGGCAAGCTCTACCCCATGCGCATGCGCGACTTCACGCAGTTCGGCTTTACCGAAGTGCTGTTTCCGGAGATTTCCCTGGCAGAAGACGACTGAGTCTGGATCCAAGACTTCATGCCCACATGGATTGCCGCGTCGCTTTGCTCCTCGCAATGACTGCCTCTCATCGCGAGGCCGTCAGGCCGCCAGGGCTTCCAACAGTTCGGTTTCGATCTCGATCTGCGCGCGGTTGTGCTGCAACTCGGCACCGTCGATCAGGAAGGTGTCTTCGACGCGTTCGCCCAGGGTGGCGATCTTGGCTAGTTGCAGGTTGATCTTGTGCCGGGCCAGCACCCGCGCCACGCTGTAGAGCAGGCCCACGCGGTCGCTGGCGGAGATGTTGAGCAGCCAGTGTTGCGCCAACTCGTCGGGCTGGAGCGTGACGCGCGGTGCGATCGGGAAACTCTTGACGCGCCGCGATACCCGGCCCTTGCTTGGCGTGGGCAGTGGCCCGGCTTTTGCAATCGCCAGGCTCAGGCCGTTTTCCAGCATGCTGGTGAGTTCGCGGTAATGCTCGTCCATGTCGTCGCTGGGCGAGACCACCTGGAAGGTGTCCAGTCCGTAGCCCGCCAGGGTGGTGTGGATGCGCGCGTCAAGCACGCTGAAGCCGAGCTGCTCAAAGTAGCCGCAAATGCGGGCAAACAGGTCGGGCTGGTCCTTGGTATAGACCATCACCTGCAGGCCTGCGCCGCCCGGGGGCGAGCGCCGTGCGCGCACGATGGGCGTGCTGGTGGCTTCGTGGCGCGAGAGGTGCTTGGTGTGCCAGGCAATGTCCACCGCCTCGTGGCGCATGAAGTAGCTCACATCGAGCGTAGCCCACAGGCTCTTCTGTGCTTCAAAGGGCATCGAGTGCAGCGCCAGCAGCACCAGCGCATCGCGCTTGCGTGATTCGACCTCGGCGTCGTGGTCAGGGGCATGGCCGCCCAGGGCACGCGCCGTGTAGCGGTACAGGTCTTCGAGCAGTTTGCCCTTCCAGGCGTTCCAGACCTTGGGCGAAGTGCCGCGAATGTCGGCCACGGTGAGCAGGTACAGCGCCGTGAGGTTGCGCTCGTTGCCCACACGCGCGGCAAAGTCGGCAATCACCTTGGGGTCGCTCAGGTCGGATTTTTGCGCAATGCGGCTCATGCCCAGGTGCTCGCGCACCAGGAATTCGATCAGCACTGCATCTTCTGCGTCAAAGCCGTGTTGCTTGCAAAAACGCCGCACTTCCAAAGCGCCAAGCTGCGAGTGGTCACCGCCGCGCCCCTTGGCAATGTCGTGGAACAGGGCTGCCACGTAGAGCAGCCAGGGCTTGTCCCAGCCGCCCGCGAGTTGCGAGCAAAACGGATACTCGTGTGCGTGCTCGACGATGAAGAAGCGGCGCACGTTGCGCAGCACCATCAGCACGTGCTGGTCTACCGTATAGACGTGGAACAGGTCGTGCTGCATCTGGCCGACGATCTTGCGAAACACCCACAGGTAGCGCCCCAGCACCGAGGTCTGGTTCATCAGCCGCATGGCATGGGTGATGCCCTCGGGGGCCATCAGGATCTTGCGGAAGGTCTCGCGGTTGACCGGGTCAGCGCGATAGCGCGCATCCATCACGTCGCGTGCGTTGTACAGGGCACGCAGGGTGCGCGCCGACAAGCCGTTGATGCCGACCGTGGTTTGGTACAGGAAAAAGGTTTCCAGAATGGCGTGGGGCTCGCGCAGGTACAGGTCGTCACTAACCACGTCGAGCATGCCGGCCTTGTCGTTAAAGCGTGTGTTGATCGGGCGCAGGCTGTGGGTCGAGGGGTTGAGCCGCTCCTCGATGTTGAGCATCAGAATCTGGTTGAGCTGGGCCACGGCTTTGGCGGTCCAGTAATAGCGCTTCATCAGTGCCTCGCTGGCGCGCACCACGCTGCGCGTGTTGGCGTGGTCGGCACCGCCGCCATAGCCAAAGGACTCAGCCACGGCGTGCTGCATGTCGAAGATCAACCGGTCTTCGCGCCGCTTGGAGATGGCGTGCAGGCGCGCGCGGATCAAAAACAACAACGATTCGTTGCGCTGGATCTGCTTGACCTCGAATGAGGTGGCCAGCCCGTTGGCCGCCAGTTCCGACCAGGTGTGCCCAAAGCCTGCTGCCTTGGCCACCCACAGAATCACCTGCAGGTCACGCAGGCCGCCGGGCGACTCCTTGCAGTTGGGCTCGAGCGAGTAGGGCGTGTTCTCGAACTTGGTGTGGCGCTGGCGCATCTCCAGCGTTTTGGCAATGAAGAATGCCTTGGCGTCCATGGCGGCAAAGTAGGCTTGGGTGAACTGCTGCACCAACTCCGCATTACCGGTCAGGCGGCGGCACTCCAGCAACGCGGTCTGCACGGTAACGTCTTTTTCTGCTTCCGCCAAACAGCCCGAGAGTGTGCGCACGCTCGAACCAATTTCAAGCCCGGCGTCCCAGCACGCGCCGATGAAGGATTCGATGCGTTCCTTGAGGTGGTCAGACGGATCAGACGCATCGGGCATCAGCACCAGCACGTCGATGTCGGAAAACGCAAACAGTTCGTTGCGCCCGTAGCCGCCCACGGCCAGCAGCGCCAGGGTGTTGCCCAGCGCGGCGTGCGCCCACAGGGTGCGCAGCAGTTCGTCGGTGAGCTGCGAGAGGTGGTGCAGCGCCTTGCGCACGCTGCGCCAGGTGGTGTCGGAC